>Ga0315905_10001139_pt1 | contig 28833 bp, 23 predicted proteins | sample LakEriMetagenome_5_FD_203522 | JGI IMG/M metagenome (GOLD analysis project Ga0315905, IMG submission 203522) | Freshwater fungal communities from buoy surface, Lake Erie, Ohio, United States - Buoy 4 MA121 | ecosystem: Environmental > Aquatic > Freshwater > Lake | place: USA: Lake Erie, Ohio...
GGCCACTCAGCGCGAGAACAAACGATCCGCCTGCTCGCGGGCCTTTTGTTTGTGGACATCCTTGATGTAAATCGAAATCGTACCCAGTGCCGCGACCAGCGCGCCCCAGTCGTCGGCAAGCCCCGCACCGGGAATGATGTCTGGCACCAAGTCGGCCGGTAAAATTAAATAGCCGAGGGCACCAACAATCGCCGTGCGCGCCCAGGCAGGCGTGTCCTTGTCCTGCAAACAATGGAAAAGAATCAGCGAGGTGAAAACAACCTTGTCCCCCGCTTTCTGAGCGATCTTCCCAAGTTTTCTCCACAAACCCGGTGCAGAGTACCAGTCAGAAACGGATTTCAAACTCACAAAAACACTGTGTATGATATCGACCTCAAATGCAAGCTCGGGAAATTCAATCGATGCTAGAGAATGGCGTTTCTTCATATGTCGCCATCGCTTTGCCCACCATCGCGGAGGCACTTTCCTTTTCATCATGAATGACCCTGGCACCCATCTGCGATAGTTCCTCGGCTTCGTTGGAAAATTTTGCCCGCGCAAAAATCGCGATGGCTGAATTTTCCTGCAACACCATTGGAATGGCGATCTTGGTGGCGGCGACGTTCGGAAAGGTAAAGGCGATCAACCGCGCTTTTTTCACGTTGGCCAAGGTCAGTGCTTCGGCATGGGTGATGTCGCCAAACAGCACTTTATGTCCTTGTTTGGTGAGTGACCGAGCGGCATCGGCATTGAGGTCGACCACCAAACAAGGCACTCCGATGCCGAGCAGCGATTCATGCAATGCCTGGCCCACCGGACCGTAGCCGCAGATGATCGCGTGATCATTCAGTTCCCGGATCGACTGGGAAAAGCTCATCGACTTCGGGGTCGTGCGCTTGTCCTGGAACCACTTGATCTTCTCCAGCCATGTTGCGAAAAACCCACTCATTGCCATCGAACCAGGAATCAGGGCCATCCCCAGTGCGGTGCAGATCAAAATCATCTGCTCGAGCCAGGGATCCATCGGACGAAGCTGGTTGGTTTTTTGAATCAACACTAGCGAGAACTCGCCAATGCTCGAAAGGCTGGCCGCCGCTAGCAGGGCTGGACGCAAGGGCAGCCGAAGCAGCCGGACGATGCTGAATACCGTTACGAACTTCATCACGAAGATCAACGCCGTGCCGAGCAGAATCATCCACCAGTGATCGAGCACCTCGCGGATGTCGATCATCAAGCCGACCGATACGAAAAACAGCGTGAGAAACAGATCCTTGAAGGGCAGGATGTCGGTCATGATCCGGTGGCTGTAGATCGATTCACTGACCATCAGTCCTGCGGCAAAGGCACCCAGAGCCAGGCTCAATTCGAGCGCGCCACCGGCGAAGGCAACCCCGGCGCTCATGCCGATGATTGTCAGCGTGAACAACTCTCTGCTGCGGGTTTTTGCTACAGCGTATAACAGGGGATTAATTCCGAACCTTCCCAGCAATCCTGCTCCGATCAGGAACGCGACTCCTTTCATCAAAGCGATGATAATTTCCTTGCCAGGATGATTGGCAGTTGTGCCGAACAATGCAGGCAGAATCAGGAACAAACCGATCACCAGCAGGTCCTGAAACAAAGCGATTCCCAGCGCTGCTTTGGCACCGGGATTGTTCGACAGCCCCTGATCCTGAAACGACTTCAGCGACACCGCTGTCGAGCTGAGTGCGAAAACAACACCAAGAACCAAGCATTCCTCCCAGGGCATGCCGAAGCAGCGCGCCACCGCGCCTGCGATTCCTGCCGTGACCATCACCTGCAAACCGCCACCAAAAAATGCAAACCGCCACAGATAGCGAAGTTCGCGCAGCGAGAATTCAATGCCGAGTGTGAACATCAGCAGCACAATGCCCAACTCCGCAAAGTTGGCAATCATCATGCCCTTTTCGTCGACTCCCAACCAACCCGGAATGGCACTGTTGCCAATCAGAATGCCGCACAAAAAATACCCGACCAGCAAACTTTGCTTGAAACGGGCCAGGACCAGCGAAACAAACACCGCCAACAACAGGATCAATGTCAACAAAGCGAACAGCGGCGAAATATCCGCCACTCCTGCGGCCAGCATGTTCGCATTGTCATTGATTCGAAACACCCGATCACGATGAAAAGAAGATAAGAAAAAGGAAAGATCAATTACCGCTCATGAGAAATTATACGACATGCGGCGCTTTCACGCCGGAACCGTTCCAAATAAGGCCTGAACGTCCACCCCGGTGCCGATGGCTTCAACCTGCCATTGCCGGTCGATATTGAGGCGGATCGAGGCGAGATGTCGATACGGCCACTCCTGTGGCTCGATCATCGAAAGCACGTTGCCGCGCGTCATCGCATAAAGATGATACGTTTGACCGACCACGGGTTCGAACTGGATCGACGCCTCATAGACCAGCTTGTTCCAATTGAAATGATCGATTGCCTGCAAGTACTGCTCGCGCAGTTCCCGCAGTTTTTGTTGCAAATCGCGCTGCACCTGGCTGATACCCCGCGATTTGAAAGTGCTCAGATCGTTCGGAATGATCGGCGGACTCAGGGTCGATACCGGATAGGGCATGAATGCGCGCGAAAGTTGTTCGGTTGGTTCCGTCATGGCAAAGGACTACCAAGCTGCCATAACTTTTCCATTATGCAAGTTCGCAAGATTATGCCTGCGCAGCTACTTTCATCCTCGTTAGTCGGGACTGTGGCATTGTGAACAGCAACGCCGACAAGTGCTGTTTTTTTAACTTCGCATCCAGGTGTTGTAGCGAAAACAAGATAAATACGGCTGTTTCATCGCGTATGGTATGGTGCCACTTTCCTCCGCTTCGCTTGATTTTTCCATGCTTATTTGCCACTCATACTTAAAATCCGTTGGCTGTGCCGCACTGGTTTTTTCCGTGTGCTCGAGTTCTTGGGCGACAGGAGCCGTCGTTGACTTCAATCGCGACATCCGCCCCATTCTCACAGATGCCTGCTTCCGCTGCCATGGTCCTGACAAAGCTGCGCGCAAATCCGGATTGCGGCTCGATCTGCGGGAAGAGTCGGTCAAGCCGGCCAAATCAGGATTTGTCCCCCTTGCTCCAGGTAAACCTGACCAGAGTGAATTGTTGCGGCGGATTTTCACGTTGGATCAGGAGGATGTGATGCCACCACCGGACAGCCACCGATCGCTGACGGATGCTCAGAAGCAAATGCTCAAGCGCTGGATTGAAGAAGGCGCTCCCTATGCGCCGCACTGGGCTTTTGTCGTGCCCCAGCGGCAGCAGCCACCGGCGGTGAAAATGGTGGATTGGCCAAAAAACCCTATCGACCACTTCATTCTCAGCCGTCTCGAACAGGAAGGTCTGCGACCCTCTCCTGCAGCGGAAAAAACAACATGGATCCGGCGCGTGACCCTGGATCTAACCGGTCTGCCTCCGACCATCGCAGACATCGATGCATTTCTTACGGATACTAAGGCGGAGGCTTATGAACGAGTCGTCGACCGCTTGATGCAGACGCGGGATTATGCAGAACGCCGTGCCCAAGATTGGCTGGATCTGGCGCGCTATGCCGACACCCGGGGGTTTGCCGACGACAAGCCGCACGACATCTGGCCCTACCGTGAATGGTTGATCTCCGCCATCCAAAAGAACCAGCCCTTCGACCAGTTTACCATCGATCAACTTGCCGGCGACATGTTGCCGGACGCAAATAACGAACAGCGCATCGCTTCGGCCTTCCATCGCAATGCTCCTCAGGCAAAAGGCAACACTTATCCCGCCGAGGAATACCGACTCAAGGGCGTGGCGGATCGGGTGAGTACGACAGCAACGGCTTGGCTGGGACTCACCATGGGATGCGCGGAATGCCACGATCACAAGTTTGATCCAATATCCCAAATTGATTACTACCGGATGTTTGCAATTTTCAACAACATCGAACACTCCGGTGAAGGATTTGCCCAAGGAGGGCCGCATTTGGAAATCACAACGGCGGACAACAAAAAACTCTCGGTGCCAGTCATGAAGGAGCGCTCAGAACCACGCGAAACATTTGTTCATCTGCGTGGGAATTTTCTTACAAAAGGCGAAAAGGTTATGCCAGGGGTGCCGGCATTTCTCGGCGTAATAGGCGATTCACAACCGGCCACCCGTCTGGAATTCGCCCGTTGGCTGGTGAGCGGAAAAAACCCTCTGGTTGCACGTGTTGCCGTGAACCGCATCTGGCAGGGCATTTTTGGTCATGGTCTGGTGCGTACTCCCGCAGATTTCGGTCTACGGGGTGAATGGCCCACGCATCCGGAATTGCTCGACTGGCTAGCCTGTGAGTTCGTCTCATCAGGTTGGGACATGAAGGCCATGCATCGATTGATCGTTACCTCGGCGACTTACCAGCAGGCGGCGCGCTTTCCTCAGCAGCTTGCCGCGAGGGATCCGCAAAACCGCTGGCTGATGTGCATGCCGCGCACGCGCCTGCCTGCAGAGCAAATCCGCGATCAGGCACTTGCGGTGAGCGGTTTGCTCAAACCTGCCGGGCCGGGCCCCAGTCTATTTCCGCCGCAGCCTGACAACTACTGGGAAGATCGCGATTTGCCTGGCAAATGGATCACCAGCACGGGCGATGACCTTCATCGCAAGAGTCTCTATATTTACTGGCGGCGCATGGCGCTACACCCCACCATGGAATTGCTCGACGCCCCCGCACGCGCCGTTTGCTCCGCCCGGCGCAATATATCCAACCTGCCGACCCAGGCACTGGTTACCCTCAACGATCCGCTTTTCGTCGAGGCCGCCAGCGCCTTGGCAAAGCGAATCCTCACGGAAGTGCCGCAGGATGATATCGCACGTCTGGATCGGGCTTTCCAGCTCTGTGTAGGACGCAGGCCGGACGAGCAGGAACGCGAACGTTTTCTGAAGTTTCTCGCGGAACAGGGCACCCGTTATGCGGACGACATTTCTGCCAGATGGTCCGGTGTCGCGACGGTACTGCTGAATCTCGACGAAACCCTGACCAAGCCATGAAAGATTCCATCGCCGCCACCCTTTCCAGACGAGCTTTCCTCGGCAGATCCGCCGCAGGACTTGGCCCCATCGCATTGGCATCCCTCTTGAATCCCGATCTTTTTGCAGCAGATCCGTCATTACTTCCTGCCGGCATGGCACGCTTCGCGCCAAAAGCCAAACGCATCATCTTTTTATTCATGGCCGGCGGGCCATCGCATGTCGACTTGTTCGACCCCAAACCGAAGCTCAATGCCATGGATGGCAAAGCCATCCCGCTGGAGTTGTTAAAAAACCACCAGCAGTTCGCATTGATCCGCGGCACCCCCAGCCTCAAGGGATCGCCATACAAATTCCAGCATCATGGCAAATCCGGCATGGTCATTTCAGAATTACTTCCGCACCTGGCTACAGTCGCCGATGAACTGACGGTGATCCGATCGATGCACACCGATACCAACGTGCACGACCCGGCCGTCAATTTCATGAACTGCGGTACGCTGCTGGGTGATCGTCCCACTCTCGGTGCATGGCTGTCCTACGGACTAGGATCGGAAAATCAGGACCTGCCCGCCTACATTGTTCTCACCAGCGGTTCCAGCGACGGTCAGCCGTTGTTACAAAGTTTCTGGGGCAATGGTTTCCTTGACTCTCGCCACGCAGGTGTGCCTTTCCGCAACAGCGGCGCCCCGGTTTTGCATCTCGCAAACGCGCATGGAATCACCACCACCGACCGCCGCCGTGAACTCGATATGATCCAATGGATGAACCAGCGTCAGAGCGATACCTTGGGCGATCCTGAAATCGCATCGCGCATCGCCTCCTACGAACTTGCATTCCGCATGCAGGCCAGTGTGCCAGCATTGGCTGATTTGAAAGACGAACCGGAGCACATGCTCGAACAGTACGGCGCCGATCGCACAAAACCATCCTTTGCCCGCAACTGCCTGCTTGCACGTCGCCTGGTCGAACGCGGCGTGCGCTTCGTCCAACTCTATGATCGCGGCTGGGATTCGCACACGGATATCGATAAGGAGCATCGACGTCAGTGCGCCGCATCCGATCAGCCAGTGGCCGCTCTCATTAAGGATCTCAAGCAACGTGGTCTACTGGAGGATACGCTTGTCATCTGGGGCGGCGAATTTGGTCGCACACCGGTTGCCCAGGTTGCAGGGAAAACCTGGGGTCGCGACCACCACCCGCACGCCTTCACAATGTGGCTTGCAGGCGGCGGAATGAAACCCGGAATTACCTTCGGAGCGACAGATGAATTTGGCTACCATACCACGGAAAATCCAGTTCATGTTCACGACCTTCACGCCACGGTTCTCCATCAAATGGGCATCGATCACGAACAGCTCAGCTTCCGCACCCAGGGGCGTGATTTCCGTTTGACGGATGTCGCCGGCAAGGTGGTGCATCCGATTCTCGGATGATCGCCCTGTGATTCTTCAGGAGAGGATTTGGCTACGAATCTTTTCTGACCCTTGAAATTGCTGCGCGACTTCTTGCTTCGGTTGGTGTTTACTTCCCAGATCCCACAGTCCTATGAAATCCCTTTCCCTTTTCCTGATTGCCGCCACTCTGCTGTCGTTTGCTATCTCGGCGGCTCCCGCAGAAAAAAAAGAGCGACGACGCGCTGTGGCCGAGGCCCCGATTCCGCCGGATCAGACACCCGCCGCCTCGGGTTCCTGGCACGTCTGGACCGCTTCGAGTGGTGAGAAACTCGAAGCGAAATACAAGGCTCTGGAAAATGGCATCGTCACCGTGGCAAAAAAAGATCTGAACCGTGTGCGTTTTCCGCTCGCCCGCTTGAGTGCGGCAGATCAGCAGTTCGCCCAGGCATGCAAAAGCGCCGAACCTCGTCCGCCGATGGCCCAGGAAATCATCCACAAAGCAGCAACCCAGCTCGATGCCACAATCAATTCCTCCCTTCAATCGGCCAAGGTCGTGGCCAATCCCCCCTCGTCCGATGCGTTATTCATGCGCCGTCTTTACCTCGACTGCATCGGTCGCATCCCCACCGAACAGGAAGCGCGCGATTTTCTTTCCGACCCCTCGTCAAGCAAACGCGCCACGTTGATCAATAAACTGCTCAACTCGCCCGGTTATACGATGCACATGTACAACTGGCTTGCCGACATGCTGCGAGTGAAGGATGACTACGGCAAAGGCGCGCGGGGTTTCCTCTACGAAGACTGGCTCAAAGATCAGATCGCCATGAATCTGCCATGGAATGTGATGGTGCGCGACATGCTCACCGCCGATGGCAAACTCAATGAAAATGGTGCCGCTGGATTCCTACTGCGAGATGCCCAGATGCCGCTTGATGGGGTTTCGAACATGCTGACTACATTTCTCGGCGCCAATGTTTCCTGCGCACAGTGCCACGACCATCCATTTGCCGATTGGACGCAGCGCGATTTTTACAGCATGGCGGCCTTCTTCGGCGCGACCGATGGTTTCCACGAGAATGTCTTCCGAAAAACACGCCAGCTTGCGAAGTCGATGAATGGCCAGGCAATCGGCAAAGGCGCGGTGGCATTGCTGACCTCGAATGCCTACAACTTGGTTGATCTGCCGAAGAATCACCTGAAATTTCCCGTCGATTACAAATACAAGGATGTCAAACCTGGTGACCAGGCGGTTCCTGAGTTGATCCGTTGGGGCGACACCGCCAAATTGAACCCCGCTTACGATCTTCAGGAATGCAAACCATCGCAGTTGCGCAATCAGTTCGCTGCGTGGATGGTACATCCTGAAAACCCCCGCTTTGCGACATCGATTGCCAATCGGATTTGGAAAAAAGTCTTCGGCCTGGCAGTACAAGAACCGGTATCCGACATCGATGACCCGGCGGAAGCCAGCAATCCGCTGCTGCTCGCCCAGATCACCACCTACATGAAGCAGGCGAAGTTCGACCTACGCGAATTCCAACGCATTCTGTTCAACACCGCCGCCTACCAGCGACAGGCGAGCCAAATGCCGGAAGATCCGAAACTTTATCGCTTCCAGGGACCGCTGATTCGTCGCATGAGCGCCGAACAGGCCTGGGATTCAATTGTAGCGCTCTCCAGCGGGGATGAAGCGGATCAACTGCTGCTGCGTCGCGGCGACGACCTGCTGCGCACGGTTGTTCCCGACAACCAGATCAATGCGGCGACGGTCACAAAATTGGTAGCGGAGATGAGAACCAAAGGCGTGCCGATGCAAGGGGGCGGCGGCAAAAAAGGCGGCGGCAATCCACGGGCAATGACTGCTTTTTATGAAGGTGGCAAACCTCTAATGCGTTCGGGCCTGATTCTCGCCCGCGCCAGTGAGTTGCAACAACCCGCGCCGGAAAACCACTTCCTGCGCTTGTTCGGTCAGAGCGATCGGCTTGTTTCCGATACCAATACCACCGACGGCAGCGTGCCGCAGATGCTGCAGTTGATGAACGGTCCTGTGCAGGCCATCATCACCAACGGTTCCACCGCCATGGTGTCGGCCGCTAAGGGCAAGACGCCAACAGAACAAATCGCCGCCCTGTATCTCAGTTTCCTAGGTCGACCCCCGAGCGCCGAAGAGTCAAACAAAGCACTCGCCGCGATCAAAGAAGGCCTCAGCACTCCGGACCTCGCCTGGGTATTGCTGAATTCCCGCGAGTTTCTTTTCATTCCCTGATCCACACCACCTCTTTTCCGAATCCAACTGCCATGAAATCCGATCTACTCCAACTCCATGAGATCAATCGCCGCTGTTTTGTCGAACGCATGGCCCAGACCGCGTTTGGACTCAGCATGCTGCCTTTCCTCCCCGGTGAAAATCTTCATGCTGCCGAGAACGCCACCGCTCCCGCTGCAGCGGGCAAACCGGGCTTCGGCAAAGCGAAAGCAGTGATCATGTTACAGCTGTCGGGCGGTCTCAGTCAGATCGACAGCTTCGACCCCAAGACCGGGGCGTCGAAAGGTCCCGGCTCTGCCGTGAGCACGAAAGCGGGATTCCAGATTTCCTCATTCCTTCCGGAAACGGCAAAAATCGCCGACAAGATCACGGTGATTCGCAGCATGACGGCAAAAGTCGGCGTGCACGAACAAGCCCGATACCTCATGCGCACCGGATTTGAAAAACGCGGTACTGTCATCCACCCCACCCTCGGAGCATGGGCGCATCATTACCTCGGCCAGAGCCACCAAACCCTACCGAGCAGCGTGTGCGTGAATCGACCGTCGAACCATGGCAACGGCTTTTTCCCCGCCACCATGAGCCCGCTGCCGATCATGGACCCCGAAGAGGGCCTGCCCAATGCCGTGGCAACGAAAGATGCCGCTGTCATGGAAAAACGGCTCGCGCTGCTCCGCGACATGGATCACAAGTTCACCGACACCGTAAAGGACAGCAGTGTGGCGGCTTACAATGATTTTTATGAAAGCACGCTGCGCTTGATGAAGGGCAAGGACCTCCAGTGTTTCGATCTGGAAAAGGAGCCCGCCGAGCTTCGCGCCAAGTATGGCAAAAACCGCTTCGGTCAGGGCTGCCTTCTCGCGAGGCGTTTGGTCGAGGGCGGCGTCCGCTACGTCGAAGTGGAAAGCGGAGGCTGGGACATGCACAAGGACATCGAAGGCGGAATGGAAGACCGCGGTGCAGAATTCGACACCGCGTTCGCGGCGCTGATCAGCGATCTCGATTCGCGCGGGTTGTTAGAGAGCACGATGGTGGTGGTCGCCACCGAGTTCGGTCGCAAGCCGACGTTTGATGGCAGCGGGCGCGGACACCATCCGCTTGTTTTCTCCTGCGTGCTCGCCGGCGGCGGCGCGAAGAAAGGTTTCGTTTACGGTTCGAGCGATGCGGCGGGCGGTCAGGTGGAGAGCGACCCGGTCGGGGTCGGTGATCTCCACGCTACAGTTGCCCACGCCTGCGGCCTGCCGATTGCAAATGCTGTCGTCAGCCCCAGTGGTCGACCTTTCACAATAGGCAACAAAGGCAAACCCGTGGCCGGCGTTTTCGCCTGAGCGGGATTTTTACACCCAGTTTACAACAAGAGATTGCTGTCTCAGCTATCATTCGGCCGTCATGAAATACACGACCCAAATGCTGATTGCATCGATTGCCACCGATCCGCTGATCGCAGCGGAAAAAAATCCCCACATCGATTATGAAACCTTTGCACGACAGGCCGGCAAGTACCGCGAGGCCAACCGTCTGGCGGAGGCTGATTTAATCGCCGCCATGGCCGAACCGGTCATGATTTAACAGGAATTTCCTTTCATGGTTGATGTGCATGGGCAAGAAAAATCGACCTCATTTAAGCCTAGATAGGAAAATAGAAACCACGGATTTCACGGATTGAACGGATCAAGAATGAGTGATGAATATCACGGCCTTCACCAGTTGGGTGATCCTGAGATTTGATCGATCAGGCCCATTTTATCCGTGAAATCCTCTTCAATCCGTGAAATCCTTGGTAAAAAACGGCATTGCAACCCTTTCCATTTTCCCTTCCAGGATAATGTATCCGCCCCCCGCCGGAACGCTCGGAGAGCGTTCCCTGCCTTTTGATTTCAAAGGCAGGGAAATTTCTCCGAAAGTTCCGGTGGGGGCAGGATTGTTTATTCGCGATCATTCTTCCTGACTCATCGACGTTATTCGCGAACAGGAGCGAGGGGTGAAGGCTGCTCACGTGTGGATATCACCCTGGATAGAAAAATAGAAACCACGGATTTCACGGATAAAAAATGAGTGATGAATATCACGGCCTTCACCAGTTGGGTGAGCCTGAGATTTGATCGATCAGGCCTATTTTATCCGTGAAATCGTCTTCAATCCGTGAAATCCCTGGTAAAAAACGGCATTGCAACCCTTTCCATTTTCCCTTCCTGGTTAAAACATCTATTCCACAGGCTTTATCGACACCAGAACCAGCTCACCAGTGTAATCAGTAGGGACCCCTTAAATCACCCCAAACAGCTCTTAAGTTAGCGCCATTCAGGCCCGACCCCATTCATGACCCCATACACGTTCCGACATCATCCCTCCTGCCAGCCTGCCGCATCGTTTGTCGCGCACTATCCGCACGCCAATTCGCACCATATTTTTATGCTATTTTTACCCGTGAGATGCCGTTGGCATGCGGATTGAACGGGGTATTGACAACCTACCCGTAATACCGTATCTACGGTTCATGAAAACAACGATTGAATTGCCTGATCAACTCGCACGGGAAGCAAAACTTTTCGCCGCCGAGCGCCGCACCACTTTGCGCGCTCTGGTGCTCCAAGGACTCGAACATGTCATCAAAGAAAAGCAGGTCAGCGCGAAGAGTCGTGCCAAGAACCTCTTCGCTGCCATGGATCAGGCTACGGGGATTACTGCTGGCAAACGCCTCAATCGTTCTGAATCTCATGCACGCTGAATATTTTCTCGATACCAATATTCTGCTCTATGCGGCATCCAGCGCCAAATCCGAGCAAAGCAAGCGCCTCAAAGCCAGGGAACTGCTGATGGAAGATGGTGCAAGTCTTTCCGTGCAGGTGCTTGCTGAATTTTACGTGAACGCCACGAGCAAATTCAAACTGCCTCACGACAAAGTGGTGCGCATGATTGAGGCGCTCGAATCGTATTCCATTCTCGCAGTCAGTGAAGCTGTGTTCTGGGCAGCATTGCAAATCAAGGAGCGCTACAAGCTATCTTACTGGGATTCATCAATCATTGCCGCAGCCGTGGAACTCGGATGCCATACCGTGTATTCGGAAGATCTGAACCATGGACAGGCGTATGCAGGTGTGCGCGTAATCAATCCTTTTGCCGTTTGAGGCTGATGGTGTCGCCCACTTTAGTGCCGCGTACTCAGGCGTTCCAAGGGTCGGTCCTGAATGGCACGACATTAAGATGATTTTCTTTGAAAATTCAAACGAAAAACCGGCCCTAGTACGGTTAGAGTGTGTGAAAAAACAACTTATCCTGACCGGTTTTCCGCGCACCATTTTTGCCACGGCTAAACGTCGTATGCAAGCACGCATTCGTCGCATTAAAAGCGAAATCCAGACCCACTCACTCAATGGCTATACAGTCATTTTTCAGCCCTTCCTAGCCTCTCATTTTATCCAATCAATCGATCCCACACCCCGCCTCCTCGCGACATGAGATGACCATGAGATGGGGACAGACAAATTATCATTGCGGCAATCCAGACAGCGACATTGCTTAGCCGTCTCGAAACTTCGTAAAGCTCTGCTTCGTTTATGTTCATTTTACTCAACGTCAAAGTGCATACACCGCTACCGGCGAGTGCCAGCGATGAAACGGGGGTGAAGCCATGAAACCACGCAAGACTCCGCCGACAGGGGGGCTGGTAGCGGTTGTATGGCACGCCTTGTTGTGCTTCTTCATTTCTTTGGGGGAGGCTTCGGGAGTTGGATGCCAAACGGATCGCTCCCAGATGGTTGCATTGGAGGTGCTGCCACCGTGGGTGTTTGGCCTGATTGTAGTGGGGTGCCCACTTGTGGTGCTTGCGCGGCTGGTGTGGGGGCCGTCGCCTTGGGGCACCCAACAGCATAAAGTAAAAGACAGAACCCAAGAACAAAATGACCCAAGAAAATAGTCCAAAATACACCCGAATAAGTCGTAGCCTTGTTGAAGGAACTTTGTTGCTCAAGCTCATCACGGTGAAAAGGCTTGAAAATTGCAGGCCAATCACTTGTCTCTTCAAGTTGATAAAGCGTGTCTTTAAGATTGGCCAAAAGACGGCAAATACGCTTATCCAAAGCCCAGAAAAGGACAGGCGATGCCATATTGGCGACACCAAGAAGCCCCAGTATAACCGCGTGCATGGGGCCGAGCTTAACCGCAGCCGAAGCGGTCAACAAAACGCCAAGAATAATCAAGTAATGATTGAAGCTGGAAATGCGCTGCTTCGCGATCATGTCGAAATGTCGCCAAGCGGCCTCGTATTGTTGGAGTATGGTCATTTATTTCTGCACAACAGTGTAATTCGTTCAGAGGAACGACATATCAAATTTAACCACTTAGGCAAGAATTATTATGAAAACTTTTTGCAAAACACATATTATATAAGGGAAAACTGGTGTAGTTACAGATGGTTGAATACTTAGATAACAGAACAATCATGAAGAGAAAATTCCAATTTTTCATTCCGAGTTCGGGTGGCTAAGCATCTGTGATTTTCACAGACGCTTAGTAATCATGTAGAGCGAAGGATACAGGAAATTCTTGCTCCGCGAACTGCTAAACGCGTGACCGCAATCGACTTCCCCTAACCCGCCTCGTCTCACTGGTCTCCCGCAGTTGACTGGGAGCGTGGAGCATGTTGACTTATGGGAGTAATGGTCTAGTGCTGGAGCATAGCGGCAAGCTGAAAAGTGACCGTTATCCTAGAATGGAAAATGGAAAGGGTTGCAATGCCGTTTTTCACCACGGATTTCACGGATTGAAGAGGATTTCACGGATAAAGTGGGCCTGATCCATCAAATCTCAGGCTCAACCAAGTGGTGAATGCCATGATATTCATCACTCATTCTTTATCCGTGAAATCCGTGGTTTCTATTTTCCTATCCAGGTTGATCACATGCTTGCGATCTTAGCCAAACGCTTCGATGACCTCGTCGATCATCGCGTTCCGACCCAGGCGATTACGGTTTAAATATCGCTGCCGACAGCTCTCCAAATATTCTTTTTTACTAACGTGACTCATGATTCCTGATAATGTTTGCATCTGGTGTCATTCTCTCTGGCGCAAAGACCTCCACCAGCATCTTTTTCAGGCCTTACCCGGTGTCATTCTATTTGGCTCAATGCGATTCGCCTGAGCTGCCGATCTTTGTGCTTGACCCCTGCCGGGATATTCGCTTGGCTATGCCCCGAGTAGCTAGGTGCTTCTTGAACAACAATGTCGCCTCGGTGTCTGCGTTTAGCCCCGCGGCTAAAATAAGACCCATTTGCCCTCGTATCATTCAAACAATTTCATATGGACACTCTCACTTCCCCGCTTTGGTATATCTGTTACCTGCTCGTTTTGATTGGAATGTCGGGGTATGGGTTCCATCGCCTGACGATCGTCTATCTCTATCTGCGCCATCGTAACCAAAAGCCAAAGCCGCTGGCGGAATTTACTGACCTGCCTCTGGTGACCATCCAATTGCCAGTTTTCAACGAAATGCATGTGGTGGATCGACTGCTCGACAGTGTGGCGGCAATCGATTATCCGAAGGACAAGCTACAAATCCAGATCATCGATGATTCCACCGACGAGACCACAGCGATTTGCGAAGTAGGCGCGCAGCGACTCCGTGACAGGGGCTTTGATGCCGAAATGATCCACCGCAATGACCGCACAGGTTACAAAGCCGGGGCTTTGGAAAATGCCACCCACCTGGCCAAGGGTGAATATCTTTTCATTTTGGATGCCGACTTCGTGCCAAACGCGGATGTCTTGAAAAAGACCATCCATTATTTTACCGATGAAAAAGTCGGACTGATCCAGACCCGCTGGGGGCACCTGAACCGCACCTACAACGTTCTCACCCGGGTGCAGGCAATGTTTCTGGACGGGCACATGGAATTGGAGCAAACCGCGCGCAACCGCTCGGGACGTTTCTTCACCTTCAACGGCACCGCGGGAATCTGGAGAAAATCCTGCATTGCCGATGCCGGCGGTTGGGAGCACGACACCCTGACCGAGGATATGGACCTCTCGTACCGCGCCCAGCTCAAGGGCTGGCGTTTCATTTTCCTCAATGATGTCGAGACTCCGGCGGAATTGCCGGTGGACATGGATGGCTTCAAGAGCCAGCAACACCGCTGGACCAAGGGTTCCATTCAGGTCTGCAAAAAAGTTCTTCCCGCAATCTGGCGCAGCAATGTCTCGCTGCAAATCAAACTGGAGGCAACGGCCCACCTGACCTCCAATTTCGCCTATCTCGCTCTCATCTGCTTGTGTTTCCTGATTTATCCTAATCAGCACAACCGGATCGACCTTGGCCCGATCGGTTATTATCTGATCAATGGTTCGATTTTCTTTTTCACTACGGTTTCGATCGTCGCATTCTACCTGACCTCGCAAAAAGCGCTGCGGCCCGACGCTTGGTGGAAAGAAATGCCCTACCTGCCGCTGCTGCTGGCCTTGGGCATTGGCATGTCGATCAACAACGCAAAAGCAGTGATTGAGGCGATCTTTAATCATCAGTCAGCATTTGTTCGTACGCCGAAATACGGCATAGGTCAACAATTGCGCGCTGATTGGAAAAAAAGCAGCTACAAGGCGATCAAGACTCTCACCCCGGTGGTGGAGTTTTTGTTTGGCATGTTCTTCCTGTTTGTCGTGCTCGAAGCCGCAGTTGATAATAAATGGTCTTCAGCGATACTATTGCTTCCCTTTCCCGTGGGATTTTTCTATACTTCTTTGTCTTCATTGGCACGAATGTTGCCTTCACGTGTTGTGGGGGGGGCTGAAACTGCCGCTTCCAGCACCCCTGATACAAAATGATGTTGTTCTCATTCCGGATTGCTCAATTGGGTTTGGCTTTGTTATCCCTGGCCTCTGTGCTGTGCCTCTGCCAGTGCGGAAGTTCGGCCGACAGCAGATCGAAGGTGATCGTCTCGGTGCGCGACCAAAAAATGCTACTGACGCAGGATGGGCACCCGGTGAAGTCCTACAAGATCTCCACATCGAAGTTCGGCGTGGGCAGTGGATCAGGAACCAATCGCACTCCGCTTGGCAAAATGGCCGTAGCGAAAAAAATCGGCGGATCCGCTCCCAAGGGTATGGTATTCAAATCACGCCGTCCCACCGGTGAAGTGATTCGCCCGAACGCGCCAGGTCGCGACCCGATCGTCTCACGAATCATCTGGCTTAATGGCAAGGAAAGACAGAATTACAATACCTTCCGACGTTGCATTTACATCCACGGAACACCCGAAGAGTGGAGTCTTGGATCACCGGCATCCTACGGCTGCATCCGTATGTCATCCAAGGATGTGGTTGACCTTTACAACCGGATCGGCGTGGGTGCGGAAGTACAGGTGATCAGGGGATCGTTGCGCACCGCCGCACCACAGCAGGATACCGCCAATGCTTCGGCAACCAATGGCGGCGCCTCAACAAACGGCTGATTTCCTGCGTTCGGCGGAAAGTCTACAAAACAGTGGATGAGCTCCGCGCAGTCCGAGGATTGCATTACCCGGCTGACTTGCTCCTTGCCAGCTGATCGATCCACCCGTAGCATCTCGCCGATGCTTCTCACGCCTTCTGAACAACTGGAAATTCTCCGATCTGGCACAGCCAAGATTCTCTCGGAAAAAGAACTCGCGGACAAACTCGCCCTCGGCCGACCGCTGCGGATCAAACTCGGCGTCGACCCCACGGCACCCGACATCCATTTCGGTCACACCGTTGCCCTGGAAAAACTGCGCCAGTTCCAGCAACTTGGCCACCAGGCCGTGCTGATCATCGGCGATTTCACCGCGATGATCGGTGACCCCACCGGACGCTCCGCAACTCGACCTCCGCTGACCCGTGAGGACGTTTTGTTCAATGCCGAAACCTACACCAGTCAGGCCTTCAAAATCCTTGACCGTGACGAAACCGAAGTCGTATACAATGGCGAATGGTTCCGAGCGATGACCTACGAGGAGGTATTGAAACTCAACGGCCGAGTCACCCTTCAGCAGATGCTCCAGCGTGAGGATTTCCGCAACCGCCTGGACTCCGCACAGGAAGTGCGCCTCCACGAAATCCAGTATCCGATCATGCAGGGCTGGGACTCAGTGATGGTGCGCAGCGATGTGGAAATCGGCGGCACGGACCAATTGTTCAACATTCTCGTCGGCCGCGACCTGCAGAAGGAAGAGGGTCAGGCCCAGCAGGTGGTTGTGCTCATGCCCTTGCTCGAAGGCCTCGACGGCGCGAAAAAAATGTCGAAGTCCTACAACAATTACATCGGAGTAAACGATGCTCCACAGGAAATGTTCGGCAAACTGATGAGCATTTCCGACGAGCTGATGGACCGCTACTATCAACTTCTTCTTGGTGAGTTGCGCGACAGCGGCATGCATCCGATGGACGCGAAAAAGCTGCTTGCTCAGAAACTCACCGCCCGTTACCACAATGAGGCTCTGGCACTCGCCGCCCGCGAGGATTGGCAACTGCGTTTTTCGAAAAAAACCTCGCCGATGCCGAGCTCCCCGAAATCCCCCTTTCCAGCCTCCCTGCTGATCTAACTGTTTTATCCCTCAGCGCTCATGCTTTTCTCACCTGTTTCTCAATCGAAAAGTCGAACAGCGAATTGCGCAAGCAGTTCATCACCACCGGATCGGTTCAGCTCAACGGTGAAAAACTAACAGATCCCGCCGCATTCATTACACCTGTCGCAGGCGACGTCTTAAAATTGTCAAAAAAACACGCGGTGCGCTTCGTTTAATGAAGACTCAACGCCTATCCCACACCATGACCACCAAAATCCAGCTGCTCGCTGTGGCCCGGCATTCCCCGGCCTGCTGCGTCACAGGAGCCGGTGGCCTGGATTTGGTGAGCGATGCGACCTTCAACAAACTCCAGGTCGCCATCTCCACCTCTAGTACAACCAACCTTGAAAAAACGGAAACATCCACGAAGCGCACTCCGCATTAAACCTAACAAACCACCGAAAAAATGAACCTGCCCGTCCTCTACGTAAAAAGCAATTGCCCTTGGTGCCATGAAGTAATCGCGTATCTCGATCACAAAAAGATTCTCTATCGCAAAGTACTTGTCAGCGGCAACGCCGAAGCGATGCAAGAAATGATCAAACTTTCCGGCCAGAGCAAGGCACCTACCCTTGACTGGAATGGTGAGATTCTTGCCGACTTTGGCGTCGATGAATTGATTCCTTTTCTAACACGGGTCCGCTGATTTCACTTCCGGCTCACCAGCGCTGCTAAGATTGGCATCAAAATGCCGCGCGACTCTCGATAGCGAAAAAAACCACCAAACTTATGAAAAACCATTCCACTGCCAAGGCATCCGCCATTAACGCGTCTCTACTCCTTGCATTGATTAGTTCCGCCCTAGCCGCTGGCGTCGACCCCAATCCCTCGCCGGAGTATCGCAGCCCCGCAGACGAGCTGAAAACCATGGTCCTACCACCCGGCTACAAATTGCAATTGGTGGCCAGTGAACCGATGATCAAGGAACCGGTCACTATCGCCTGGGACGGTAATGGCCGCATGTTTGTTGCCCAAATGGAAACATACATGCAGGATGCCGATGGCACCAAGGAAAACGAGGCCACCAGCCGGGTAATGATGCTGACCGACACCGATGGCGATGGCACCATGGACAAGGCATCGGTGTTCATCGACAAACTCGTGCTGCCGCGTCTTCTGCTGCCGCTCGACGACCGCCTGCTCGTGGCCGAAACGTATTCTGATCAAATTCACAGCTACCGGGACACCAACAACGACGGCGTCGCCGATGAAAAACTTCTCGTCTATCAAGGCGGAGCGATCAAAGCCAGGGGAAACCTGGAACATCAGGACAGCGGGCTGGTTTGGAATCTGGACAACTGGATTTACACCAGCATGAGCTGGCAACGACTGCGGTTTTCGCGTGGCGTGATGGAAACCGACGCGTGCCAGAAGGAATTTGCCCAGTGGGGACTAACACAGGACGACATGGGGCGCATGTATTACTCCTCGGCAGGCATGGAACAGCCGGCGTTCGGCTTTCAGATCATGCGTGGCTATGGCAAGGTCGGTCTGAAGGACGAACTCGCGCCGGGCTTCATGGAACCATGGCCGCTAATCGCAACTCCCGATGTGCAGGGTGGACCGGGAAAACTGCGCCCGGACAAGACGCTCAACCATTTCACCGGGTCCTGCGGCCAATCGGTCTTCCGCGGTGACAACCTGCCGAAGGATCTCTACGGCGACCTGCTGATCTGCGAACCCGTCGGTCGCCTGATCCGTCGTGCAAAAGCCAACAACGCAGGTGGGAAAATCGTGCTCTCAAACGCGTACGACAAGGAGAAAAAAGAATTCATCGCCTCGACCGATCGCAATTTCCGACCGATTCAAACCGCCACCGGACCCGATGGTTGCCTCTACATTGTTGACATGTACCGCGGCATCATTCAGGAAGGCAACTGGGTAAAGGGCTATCTGCGCGACCGGATCCTTGAAGCGGGATTGGAAAAAAATGTAGGACGCGGAAGGATCTGGCGGCTTGTCAGCAACGAAACAAAAAAATTGCCCGCGCCCAAAATGTTGAACGAAACCGCGATGCAACTGGGTTCCCACCTCTCACATCCGAACGGCTGGTGGCGCGATACGGCGCAAAAACTTCTGGTGCTCAAACGCGATCCTGCAGTGGTCGCACCGATCAAACAACTCGCTCGCACCGGCAAGGAACCACTAGGCCGTATGCACGCACTCTGGACCCTTGAAGGCATGGATGTAATCGACGCCGGTTTGTTGACCGAAAAACTCCACGACAGCGATCCCCGGGTGCGCATTGCTGCACTGCGAATTAGTGAGAGGCTGCTGCGACAGGGCGACAACACCATGCTCACAAAGATCGCCGACCTGGCGAAAGACAAGGATCCAAACGTGGTCGCGCAGGTCGCTCTCACCGCCAGTTTCAGCCGCAACAAGGAGGATGCCTCTGCATTGATTCAAAAAATCGAGGATGCCAAGGTCGCGCCAGACCTGCTGGCTGCTTATAAAAAGAACGGCATCGACCGACTGAACGGAGTCAAGGAATCAAAGCTGACCCGTGGTGGTGAAATCTATGCGTCCTTGTGCACTAGTTGCCATGGACCAGATGGGAAAGGCTTGGATTCAGGACCGGGCAAACTCGCGCCTCCACTCGCCGGTGCCGCCATTTCGAATGGTGAAAAAAACACCATGATCAAAGTCGTGCTTCGCGGACTAACCGGTCCCATCGAAGGCAAAACCTACCTCGGCCAGATCATGGTTCCGATGGCGCAGGAGTCCGATCAATGGATCGCGGATGTGCTCACCGAAGTCCGCAGTTCATGGGGCAACAAGGGCGATGTCGTGACTCCTGACGATGTGGCTAAAGTGCGCAAGGCGACGAAAAATGTCATGGAACCCTATACGATGGAGACGTTGATGAAGTAAGAACCAAGCGACATGCGGAGCTTATTCTTTGCCGATCATCGCCAGCAGAGTGCGCGCGGCAAGAAGGGATCCGGAATTTCGTTGGTATACCGCAAGTTGCTTTTTCATCATCCGCCAGTTGGCCCACTGATCAGCGAGCATGTCGGCCAAGATAGCGGTGATTTGCCCGGGTGATTCCGCGAGTTTTCCCGCGCCCAGATGCTCCAGCAATTTCAAGTTGCCCTCCTCCTGCCCGGGCACAAGATGATATACGATCATCGGACACTGGGCGGCAATCGCTTCGTGCACCGTAGCACCACCAGCCTTGCCAATGATCAGATGGTGGCTGTTCAAAAGAGCCGGAACGCGGCGGGTCCAACCGACGAGCTTTACCCGACCGGGAAACTCGCGCTGAATTTCCTTGGCTCGACTGTAAAGAAGGCGCACATTTTTTCCCAGAACAATTGTGATATGCACGTCTGCCGATGCCTCAAGCAGTGCCCTGGCCACCCGGCGCACATGCGGTTTTTTGGCAGTGGGAAAATACAGAGCTCGGAATGGCTTTACGCATGCGTTTCGATCCACTCCGGTCATGTCCGCGAAGTCGGGATGAACTGGAAAGCCGGTATCAAAGATTTTTTCTTTCGGCAATCCTTCACGCACCATCAACTCGCGGGTCAGGGAGTCGGTCACAAACCAAGCTGTAGTCGGCGCTTTCTTCCATGATGCATTGATCTCGATCGAATCGGTAACGACGGTGAATACCGGGCATTTCGGTAAACCTGGGAGGATTCGGGCCAAATAGAAAGGGTAGAGTGGGTAGGTGCTGACCACAGCATCTGGCTGAAAATCCGCCACCATGGCAGCCAACGCGTCTTCCGGCTTGCGCATCACCGGAGCGCTTTGACGAGAAAAATCCATGCGGTCGGTGGATAGATAGATGCGATACCACACACGAGGCATGTGGGTGGTAACAAAGCGGTAGGCCTTGCAAAGCGTCTTGGTGATGAACGGAGATCCGAGCATGCAGGGGTCGGCTATCATTGTTTCCGCTCCCAACTGCCTGAGACCAAGCGCAAGGTTCCGCGCCGCGCTGTTATGACCCTCTCCAAATGCAGCGGTGACGATAAGAATGCGAGCGGCGGGCATGCATTGATTTACACAAGGTGGGGGATTGCGTCGAACAAGTTTTTCGTCTATTGCTTGCGGGCGCCAAACAAATGGAGGAGGAGGAGGAAATTATTAAACTGAACCCGCAAGGGAATACCGTGTCCCGGGAGCGCAATGTGCGTTTGGCAGGAATGAAAAAAGGCCGCCTAGAACAATTGTCTAATTTCGCGAAAAAAAACAAAGCCCCCGAACTCAGGGTTCTCAAAGAGCAAACCGAGGACATAATTGAGGAGATAGAAGCTGTCGTAGAAGAGAAGCGGCGGCACTTTTTTGAAGGGAGGAGCGTGGACTATAACATTGATGAAATCCTCCATACCAACTCCATCGATCCTGACACGATGGAAAAGCAATGGGGATCAAAAAAATGGAACATCCCGTCTGGCTGGGTGATACTTTTTTCAATTCTGATACTTAGCGCTCTGGGATATCTGCTTTATCTGCTGATGCACATGAGCGAATACGAGGATCAAAAAATCGAAGCCGACAAGGAGTATGTGAGTGAATATGCGGCCGATAGCGAGCAAGAGGAAACTCTTATCAAATCGATCGATGCCACCGTTCGGCAGTATCTTGCTGCTGCAAGCATCGGAGAAAAACTTCGCCATGTCAGGCATGCTGATGCCATGAAGACGCGAATGGAAACCTACTACGCAAGCCATCCTCTCACGCCCATCAATTGCCATGGTGTAACGAATTACAACTTGCTCAGCATCGGCAACAAAACATTTTGGCATGTCGTAGCCCACCTGGGAAATCATCTGAAAGAGGGAATACTGGTTGAGCAACTCTCCTACACTGAAGTGAAGGTGGATTGGGAAAGCAATGTTCATTACCAGCCAATGGAATGGACCCAATATGTCGGAGAGAAACCAACCGTATCGATGGCGTTCCGCGTCAATCCTGAGCCGGCCTTTCACTATCAAGGCGAGTTTTTGGACGAACAGCGCTGGGCCTGCTACAAGCTCAAAGAAAAATCGAGCGAGCTAACACTTGCCGGCTTTGTTTTGCGCAACAGCGCAGCTCATCTTGCGATCGAGCAAAGCCTCGCCGAAGGAGAAAAAACCATGATCCTGCGGCTGCAATTTGCCACAGCGATAAAATTACCGAATTCCGTGGTTATCGACAAAGTCATCAGCTCTAAAGTCTTCCGAATGGAACCACCCTCTTCCCCCATAGACTAGATGAACGAGAGAGTAATACGCTGGAAATACTGTGGCTGGGGCGTCGCCGTATTCCTTTGCTTGGAATACATCCGCGGCATTGTCAAGTTGACGACCAGCTCGGGAAGCATGGATAACAAATTCTGCGCCCTGGCGCGCGAAAAACACTTGCTGTTCCTGATCACCGAAAACCTGTATGCAGGCATCGCTTACGTCCTGCTCGGTCTGGCGGCATTCCTGGCCGTGATCCCGCTGTGGACGGCTTGGGAAAAAAAATGTCGCCCGCACGCTGTCGTTTCCGCCGCACGGGCGTTTCTTATCACCTTTCTTCTGCACGGCTTTTTTGTGCTGCGTCTGTTGAAAACGCGTCCGTATTTTCTTAACGAATCAGAATATGGCTACTGGTATTATCATATCAGCGATTGGTTTCCCTCGTGGCTTTCAACAGCGGTTTTCTTCTGGCTGCCACTAGGCTATCTTGTCTTCCTGTTTTTCTGGTATTTGTTCCGTTGGGCAAAAAAACCGCCCACGAGATTCGCTGGCGCGGCATTGGTTCTCCTAGGCTGCGCGGCATTCATGCTTACCGAACAAACCGGCACGATTTCTCCTCAGCAGGTGAGCGGCGACAAGCTGCAAAAAAAATGGAATGTCATCATGATCGGATCCGACTCACTGCGGGCCGACCGGCTGGGCCTAGCTGGCTACGTGCCCTACCGCAGCGACGGAGCCGCCACCGGAGGAGTTTCGCCGGTCATCGACGAGCTGGCCAAAAAATCGCAGGTGTTCCAGCAGTGCTTTACCCCGATCGCCTCCACTCTGGAATCCAACACCTCATTGCACTCATCGCTTTATCCGCATAACCACGGATTCCGCCACATGTATCCGGGCAAAAAACAAGTCGCGGCAACCACGGAAATCATCGAACCGATCAGCAGTGTCCTCCGCAGGCAGGGATACCACACCATGGCCATCGGCGATTGGTGCGCTGGATTCTACCAAATGATGCCGTTTGGTCATGAGGATGTGTCCGTTTCTAATTTCGACAGTTTCAAAATCTATATGAGCCAGGCGGTGATAATGGCTCACTTCGCAATTCCTCTTTACTTTGACAACCCGCTGGGATTCCGCATCTTCCCCGAAATCGAATCGTTCGCCCAGTTTGTCACCCCCGAGGTCGTAACATCCAGGGTTGAGCGCAAAATCTCGGAAATGGCGGAAAAACGACAGTCCTTTTTCGCCCATGTTTTTTACTCCTGCAACCATCTCCCGTATCGATGCACCGAACCCTACAACAGCATGTTCGCCGATCCCTCCTATGTCGGAAAAAACAAAAGCTCAGTTGACTTTGACATTAATGAATTCATTGGCGGCACCGACCTGGAGAGCAAATGGAACAAGCTCAGCCCCGCCGATGCCAAACAAATCTCCGCCCTTTATGACGGGTGCACCAGGCAGTTCGACGACTGCGTTCGGCGCATCCTCGACTGCCTGAAAGCGAATGGTTTGGACCAGAATACTATCATCATCATCAGCTCGGACCACGGCGATGATCTCTACGAACCGGGTGCGACCCTCGGCCATGGGTTGAGTTTTCACGGTGGAGACCAGGCCAACCACATTCCCATGATCTTGCATGTGCCAGGAGTGGCGGCGCAGCAATTTCCTCAAACCGTGCGCAGCATCGATGTCGCCCCGAGCATACTTGACCTGTTAAAGATCGAGAAACCGGAAAAATGGGAGGGACGAAGCTTTGCACCGTGGATTTCAAATCGCGAAACGGCAAAAGCACGGCCGTTTTACGCGGAAACCGGTTTTCCATTTATCCAACTCCGCGTCGGCAACGTGAAGCGCCCCCACCTTCCGCCAATGGATGAATTGACCTTCATCGATGAATCATACGATTATCATTTCGTGCTCAAACCCGAATACGAAAAAGCCCTGGTCGACGCCAAGGAGCGGATGCTGCGGACCGAGCAATGGAAAATCACTCTCACTCCCACCGCAGAGGGTGGCAGGTATTACCAGTTATTTCATCTTCGGAAAGACAAACACTGCGAACACGATGTCGCCGCCGACCGTGCCGACGTATTGGAGCCGATGAAGCGGGCCATTGACCTATGGGTCGATAAAAAAATCGAAACCGATATTGCCACAATCTTCCCGCAGGGCGAGCCATAGTTGAGCAACAATACTCAGTTGATTGACTGAAAAATTCCATCAAAAGTGCCCGTATCACATATCACATGAACCCAGCCAGAACATTCCGACTGTTAATCCTTGTTTCTTGTGGAACCGCTCTCGCTGTTCCCCCGGGCTTCAAAATCCAGACCTACGCGGAATACCCCAATGTCAATTATCCCACCGCCCTATCTGCTGCCGCGAATGGCGATGTCTATGTTTCTTCCGACCCCAACGGCTCGCTCGGTCACATCAAGGGCTTCGGCAAGGTAATCCGCTGCCGCGATTCCAACAACGATGGCAAGGCGGATGAATTCAAGGACTTTGTTCCGGTCCTTCATTCCCCACGCGGCGGGCATTTTCTCGGCGACACTCTTTATATCATCCATCCGCCGTTCCTTTCCGCCTTTATCGACAAGGACCTCGACGGAGTATCCGATGAGCAAAAAGTCCTTGTAGAAGGCTTCGGCTGGGGCATCGAACACCCCCGCGGTGCCGACCACACAACCAACGGTGTGCGCATGGGCATTGACGGCTGGCTCTATGTGGCTGTGGGGGACTTCGGCATGCCTGATGCCAAGGGAGCCGATGGCACACACTACACCCTTATGGGAGGTGGCGTGGTTCGGGTGCGCCCCGATGGCTCGGAAATGGAACCTTATGCACTCTATTGCAGAAACATTTGCGATGTCGCGATCTCCCCAACACTCGACCTGTTTTCACGCGATAACACCAACGACGGAAAAGGCTGGAACACGCGACTGCACCACTTTGTCCAATATGCAAATCACGGCTATCCGAGCTTCTATCAAAATTTCAAGGATGAAATGATGACGCCACTGGCCGACTACGGCGGCGGCTCGGGCACCGGCGCACTCTATCTGCAAGAGCCCAATTTCCCCGAGGGATACGGCGACACACTATTTACCTGCGACTGGACCACCGGAAAATTCCTGCGTCACCCGCTCGCCCCTTTTGAAGCAACATTTATCGCCGATCAGAGTGAGTTTCACTCGAACGAACACGCAATTGATATCGACGTCGATGGCTCACAGCGCATCTATCTGGCCGACTGGCGGGGCGGCGGTTTTTCTTATGGCGGTGACGGCAAGGCAGTCGGACTCGTGCAGCAAGTCGTAGTGGAAAACGCAACACATGAGGCCTTCCCCGATGTGCGGAAACTGAGTGATTCCAAACTTGTCAAAGGAGTCGCTTCCCCCTCTGCGGTTACCCGACTGGAAACGCAGCGGGAGATCATTCGTCGCGGCAGCAAACCTGCTTTCGCCAGTGCGCTGACCTCCTACATGAAGGACAGTAAACTTTCACTCGGCGCACGTGTCGCAGCGATCTTTACCTACAAACAAATGGCGGGAGCGGCTGCAACCAAGGCGCTGGCGGCTCTTAGTGCCGATGCCAGTGTTCGCGAATTCGCCCTGCGCGCTATGACAGACCGCAAAAAAGAACTCGCCAACGTGCCGGTGAAACCGTTTCTTGATGGTTTAAAGGATGCCAACCCGAGGGTCCAGCGCCAGGCGATGATCGGTCTGGCACGGCTCGGAAAAAGCACTGCAGCCAAGGCAATTCTCGCAGCCTCAGCAACCTTTGAAAGCGATCCAGCCAAATTGAAACCCGGCAAGCAATTCGCTCAAAACGAACACTATACGCTACCTCATGTCGCCGTGCAGTGTCTCATCGAACTCAACGCCTCAAAAGAATGCCTTGCTGCGCTGGAGCAGTCGCCACTGCAACGCAACGCCCTGCTCGCACTGCAACAAATGCACACCAAGGACACTGTTGATGGCCTCATCACGGTGGCCACCAACACCACCGACAATGCCTTGCGCGTCGGTGCCCTCGGTGCCCTTGCACGACTGATGCACGTCGAAAAACCATGGGATCTCAAGTCGTGGTGGAGCACCCGCCCCGATGACCGCGGTCCTTATTTCGAGCCAATCCCTTGGGAGGCATCTGAACGCATCAAAGCCGCATTGGAAGCAAACTTTGCCAAAGTCAGTGAAAATGATCGCAAACCACTGATGGAAACGTTTGCCAAAAACCGCCTCGACGTTGCGCGGCTCAATTTGCTCAACAAGGATCCCGTCGCCACGGCATTGGCACAAGGGCAACCAGATGAGCCTTCGACTGCTATACTCGTAAATGCCGCGAAAGATACCAAACTGCCCTGGTCGCGGCGCATCGAATGTTACAATGCCGTTCTCCGCAGTAACAACGATAAGAACACTGGTCATCGCCTCGAAATCCTTGCCGCTTGGCTTGACGATGCAAACCGCGACAAATCCGCCGATCAATTGATCACCGACTTCGTCAATGAAACCAGCCGCGGGACCGAAGTCGCTAAGCTCGATGAGCTTGCGAAGAAATCTGGCGATACTACATCCCGCATTGCCTGGAGGGCATTGCTCACTGTGCTGAACTCACCGCTGGCCAAAGAGGAAGCCAAAAAACGGGTGCGCGATATCGCGGACAAAAACCCGATGGAAGTAGGATTTTTTCTCGCCCTCGCCGACCTGAAAACCCTTGGTTTCGAAAAGCAAATCGAAGCCGGCATCCATTTCGACAATGAAAAAACAATCAAGGCAGCCAGTGCCGCCAAGGAAGCTATCACAGCTGTATCAGCTTCGCAGGATGGCAAAAAGGTGGCTGATCTCAATGCCGATGAAGTGAAAAAAATTGCCATGGGAAGCAAAGGCGACATTGCAAATGGATCCAAACATTTCACAGCACTCGGATGTATCGCCTGCCACAGCATCGACCCCGCCGCCGCACAAAAAGGTCCGTATCTCGGAGCGGCCGGAGCCAAATTCCAGCGCGACTACCTGATCGAATCTGTGCTGGATCCCGGCAAAGTTGTCGCACAGGGATTTCAAACCTCGGTGTTCGCAATGAAGGACAACTCCTCAAAAATGGGCTTTGTCACCGCCGAGCAGGATGGAGTGATCACCCTGCGTGACATCACCGGCACGGCAAGCCAGATCAAACGGGCTGATGTCAAGGAGGAACAACATCCGGGCACCAGCATGATGCCGCTGGGTCTTGCATCTGGACTAACGACCAGTCAATTCACGGACTTGATCGAATACCTGATTTCGTTGAAACAAGCAGGAGGCTAATGCGCTACGCCTGTCCCCCCACCCGCTCTCTTCACAATGTGTTGAAATGAATAAAGCAGCGCTTTACTCCTCCTCATCCATGTATTTTTTGTGCCCCTCTTTTTTCAAGGCCTTGGCATCGGTGATCAACTTGGTGACATCGTCAGCCTTGTTGTTCAAAAACGCCGTTTCAATGTCGCAAAAAAGGGCGAGCGCCTGCGCAAGCATTTTTCGGTAGTCGGCCATAGCCTTGGTGCGCGCTGCGGCATCGGGCATGTCCGCAATCAACTCAGGAACAAGCGGGATAGACTTGACAATGCCATCTTGGGCCTCGCGAGCCAAAGCCGCACCCTTTGCGGAATCCTTCTCCTTGCCCAAGGCCTTCATCGCGTCATTCGTCGTCGTCATCGCCTTGGCAAGGGGACTATCCTCATCGGCTCTGATCTGACTAACAGATCCCGCAGCAAACATCAAAATTGTCAATGTGGTAAGTAATTTCATAACAAGGGAAATACGTAGCCGACTGAAAACATCTGTCAAATTGCAAGAGCGGAAAATCCCGTCATAAATGAGTGAAAGTCATTGCCGCCCTGCCACGAGTCGATCGCGGCAATCATTCACTTGCCAGGCGCTTTGGTCCTTCGGATGGCTTGGGAATCCTGCGCATTTGATCAAAATCCCCTTCTTCACAACAGCGGACAAATCCCTCGGCATAACTCTTCAGCCGATCCCACGAGTCGCGAATCTGCGAGGCTTCCTCGCGGCTAATCGAGTTGTCGATTGCGGCCAGAGAAATCTTGTTTAACATCTGCGAAAACTGACTGATGATTTCATGGGTGGCTGGGAGCACCTCAAATCCTTTTTTACAGGTGCTTTCGGGATTGCGCAAAAAACATCCTCCGGCCTGCTGGCAAAGCCACTCAACAATCGCTTCATCTTGGCTTAATTCGCCGAGTTGCGCCACTCTGTCCAAGGGATTACGGTTTCCCGCAGCCGAAGTAGCAGGATTTTCCGCCCATTTGTATACGAGCGACAAAGACAGCCCCAGTTCCGCTGCAATCGCCTTCGGACTGACGCGCTCAAAAAGCTTGCGCAACACTTCATGACTATCCATAGCTCCCAGTCCCATGCAGCGCACAA
>Ga0315905_10001140_pt1 | contig 28830 bp, 16 predicted proteins | sample LakEriMetagenome_5_FD_203522 | JGI IMG/M metagenome (GOLD analysis project Ga0315905, IMG submission 203522) | Freshwater fungal communities from buoy surface, Lake Erie, Ohio, United States - Buoy 4 MA121 | ecosystem: Environmental > Aquatic > Freshwater > Lake | place: USA: Lake Erie, Ohio...
AGCCGGTCATAGCTCCGGTATCTACAGCGATAACCGTATCACACACAATGTGGTCGGCGATGCGTGAAAGCTCCATGATGATGACGCGCAGGTATTGCGCGCGCTTGGGTACTTCGCATCCGATCAACTTCTCAACCGTCATATGCCACCCCATGTTGTTGATAGGTGACGAGCAATAATTCAAACGGTCGGTAATCGGTGTAATCTGGTTGTAAGGTCGGCGTTCAGCGAGTTTTTCGAAAGCACGGTGTATGTAGCCGATGGTGGGTTCTGCTTTTACGATAATCTCACCATCCATAGTCAGGATGTTTTGAAAGATACCGTGCGTAGCAGGGTGTGTTGGACCAAGATTGAGAATGGAGTAATCCTTCTGCTCTGTAACCTGCGATGCTGTCGCAAAGGTTTGTCCGATGTTTCCTGAAGTTCCTTTCATGATCTTATCGTCCGAAATATTTATCTTCTTTATCGTCGCGGCCCGCATCTTCCAGTGCGTATTCTTTTCTCAATGGATGATAATTCATTTCATCCATGTTGAGGATGCGGCGCAAGTCCGGGTGACCGGTAAAGCGAAAGCCATAAAAGTCAAATGCTTCACGCTCCATCCAGTTGGCACCAAGCCACAAGTCGGTAGAGGTTGGTACATTCAGATCTTTATCAGCCATGAATGTTTTGATGCGAACACGCATGTTTTTCTCCATGTTGTGCAATTGATACACGAGTGCGAACTCTTGTCCGGCATTCTCGGGATAATGCACTCCGCACATAGTTGTGAGGAAAGTGAAACCTAAGTCGTTGTGGTTTTTCAAAAACTCGAGCACATCGTGAATGCGGTTTTTGGCTACAGAAAAAACAGGGAAATCGTAATCGATTTGCGAGCCTGTGATGTCGTCACCGAACGAGTTGATAAGAGCATCTTTGATGAGGTTGTGCAACTCGATGGCTGCAGGAGATGCCGATGGATGTATTTCGTGATGCATTATTCGAGACCGTATTTGGCGAGCATGGCTTTGTATTCGGGTGAAGTGCGGCGCGAGCGGCCTTCATTTTTGGCAAGCTCCTGAATTTTCAGGATGCCATCGAGAACTTGTTCGGGGCGGGGCGGGCAACCGGGAATGTAAACGTCGACCGGAATGATGCGGTCGATTCCTTGAAGCACCGAGTAGGTGTCAAATATGCCGCCACTGCTGGCGCATGCACCCATGCTAAGAACCCATTTTGGTTCTGCCATTTGCTCATAAACCTGACGCAGAATCGGAGCCATTTTTTTGGAGATGGTCCCCATCACCATGAGCAAGTCCGCTTGTCGGGGAGAGAAGCTCAAACGCTCCATGCCGAATCGCGATAAGTCGTAGTGCGAAGCCATGGTAGCCATGAATTCAATACCGCAGCAAGAAGTGGCGAAGGGCAGTGGCCAAAGAGAATTTGCACGGGCCAAACCTACAGCCTTGTCGAGACTGGTTGCGAAGAAGCCTTGCCCCTCGAGGCCCTCAGGCTGGTATTCGCTTTTGATATCTACGTTGGTTGTCATGTCAATTGATTTTTTGAATGCTCATGAACGTTGCTTGATTGAAGAGGCTTGAAGGGGATTATTCCCACTTCAGAGCACCGCGGCGGATGATGTAGACAAGGCCCACAATCATCAACGCCATGAATGAGAACATTTCTATCAAACCAAACACTCCGAGTTCTTTGAAGTTCACCGCCCAAGGGTACATGAAAATAACCTCAACGTCGAATAGGACGAAGAGTATGGCTACGAGGAAATATTTGATGGAAAAGGGTGAGCGGGCATTACCCTGCACCTCAACACCGCATTCGAACGGATCGCTTTTCACCTGGGTCTTGCGCTTTGGACCGAGAAAGTGGGTGGCAAGCATGGTTGTAACAACAAATCCGAGCGCAATAACTGCCATAGCGATGATGGGCAAATATTGCGCGGCTAAAGAAGGTGATGATTCCATAAAAAAATTACCGGTACGGTTTTTTTGAATTGGCGGTAAAATTAAGCGGATGCCTAGTAAATAAAGACTAAACACCCGAATTTTTTCCGAGTTCAAATAGTGGATTTATCCGGGCGATTAGGGCTTGGTGTGGGTAAGCTTGAAACCCACGTCTGTTATACCCTCTAGTATGTCGGTGCGCATACCGTGACGAATATCGATTTTATAGCGCCCACCAAGCGGAAACTGCTTGGCCCGTTGATAGAGAAACTCATGATCATACAAGTTGGCAGTGGGGTTGCCAAGCCATTCACCTTGTTCACCGGCAAGGAGGCATTCTACCGTGTCAATCGATTTTTTGCCATTTGGGAACTCCATTTCTACGAAGAAGAAGATGTTGCTGAATGCGTAGTCTTCCCGGTTGCGCACATCGATGTAGAAATTGTGCAGCTGAATGGTGTCATGGGTTTCGAACTCGAAGTGAATAGGCTCGCTCGCACTCCATCCGGAAGCTTGGATGGGTTGATTGCCTTCGAATTCACTTCGGGTTTCGCACGACGCCAGAATCATGGCTGCCAGTATGCCAATCGCTAAAACTCTCATGCAGGAGGATTATTGGGAGCAGGAGGGGTTCCACCTTCGTTTCCTCTAGGTCTTCGACCACGTTGGTTTCTACGTCCGCCTCTACCACGGTTATCTCGTTCACCACGTTCGCCTTTGGGTTCATTAGTTCCACCTGTTGCAGGGTTTCCGGGCTGGGTTGGGTTCTTCAATTCTTTTTGTGGACGGTCGCCTCGGGGAGCGTTTCCTTCTCTCGGCGGTCCTTGCTTAGGGCGTTGCTGGCGCTCTTGACGCTCCGGGCGGGGCCCTTGTTCACTGCGTTCAGGACGCGGACCACGTTCGCCTCGCGGTGAACCGCCTTCTTTTCGCTCTCCCTCCGGACGGGGAGGTCTGTTGCCGCGGTCTTGTGGCCCGCGGCTATCGTTATTCCTTCCACGATTTCGGCCACCACGTGAGCGATTACGACTTTTATCGAAACGAGTCAAACTGTCTTGTCCAACTACTTCGGCGAAATCGGTTTCATTTTCTACAGACTCTTCGATCATGAACTGATCGATATTTTCAATTTCAACTCCTTTCTTATTCTTTTCGATAATTTCCTTAACGGAATCAATGCTTAATGGGAATGGAGGTTCTCCGGGCTGCCCCTCGTAGGTAAAGAACATGACGCGCTGGAAAATATCAGTCTTGAAGTGCGACGCAGTTCCTTTCGGCAGGCGCAGACGAGTGTTGACGGAAGGAATGTCGCGCAGAGCCTCCACATATTGGTCTAGTTCGAAGTTGAGACAGCACTTCAGTTTTCCGCATTGACCTGCCAACTTGGTAGGGTTGAGCGACAATTGCTGATAGCGAGCGGCACTCGTGCTAACAGCACGGAAGTCGGTGAGCCAGCTGGAACAGCAAAGTTCACGTCCACAGCTGCCGATACCACCCAATCGTCCCGCCTCGTAGCGGTAGCCGATTTGGCGCATATCAATTCGAACACGAAACTCTTCGGCGTACCTCTTAATAAGCTCACGGAAATCGACGCGATCATCGGCGGTATAGAAGAAAGTAGCCTTGGTTTTATCACCTTGGTATTCTACGTCGCTGAGTTTCATCTCCAAGCGTAAATCACGCGCAATGGTGCGCGCACGCATCATCGTATTCTGCTCAAGCTTACGCCCATCCTGCCAGCGATTGATGTCGTCTTCGGTGGCTTTGCGCAGTACTTTCTTGATTTCGTAGTTGTCTTTGACATCCTTCCGCTTCATCTGAATTTTCACCAGCTCGCCTGTGATGCTAACTACCCCCACGTCAAACCCTGGTGATACATCCACGCAAATCACATCGCCCGCATAGAGTTCCAGGTTGCCGGAATTGCGGTAAAAGCCTTTGCGACTGTTTTTAAAGCGTACTTCTACAATATCGAACGGTTTCTGACCTTGCGGCAATTCCATGCCGGCCAACCAGTCAAAAACATCGAGTTTATTGCAGCCATAGGTGCCGCAGGCACCGTTATTTTTACATCCTCCGGGCAGCCCATTGGCACCGGAAGAACAACTTGAACATCCCATAATTAATCAAAGTAGGGCAGACACATGGGGTCTGCCGAGTATTATTCAACCTCATCTGAAGTAAACTCAAGTAGAGTTCTTCACTCAACATACAGGCTCAAAAATACGGAGGAAAAAGATTTACGGGATCGCAGAGTTGGTATTTCCCAACAAGCCCTGTTCAATTCAGGCTTCAGCCTTGCGAGTCAATAGATAATGCAGTTTGAAGGAAAGATCGGTTAGAACCAACTTGGTGTAAGCGTTTCTCGAAACATCGTGATAGGCTTCCGTTATCTCCTCCATTAGTTCCTCTGCGTTCAAATCATTGATAAACGGTGCGAATTTGTCGGAAAAACTTTTTTCGGAATGATTGAGGCGCACAAATTCAGAGCCAGCATAATTAAGCACCAAGTTCTGACGAATTTGGTCGAGAGCATAAGACAGGAAGTGTTTTTGGTCTTCCCGATTCAATTTGTGCATCTCGTCAGACCAACGCACCAAACCTGGAACATCCTTCTTGTAGCACATGCGCATCCAGTGCTGAAATTGAATCGCATAATTCTCATCCGGATTCTTGGCGTGCAATAGTTGGAGTGCTTTGTTCCAATCTCCGTGAGCGAAGTGCGCTATTTCTCCGGCTTTTTCTGAAGATGCGCCTAAGTTGAGTAGGGCTTGCTGCATGTCTGCATCATCCACTTTGGGAACATAAATAATCTGAACACGCGATAGAATCGTTTGCAGAATATTCTCCAGGCTATTGGCGACGAAAAGAAAAATGGTTTTTTCCGGTGGTTCCTCTACAATTTTGAGAAGCTTATTGGCTGTGTCGGTTTTGAGGTATTCGGCCATCCAGATAATCTGGAATTTGTAGCCGCCTTCATAGCTTTTCAGCGTTAGATGCTGAATGATGTTGGAGGCTTCATAAACCGACATGATGAGCTGCTTGTTGTCTTCTGTAATCTCATTGCGCCATTCTTCAACTGTTGTATAAGGCGATTGACGCAGATGATTTCTCCATGGGGCAAGCCAATCGTTACAGGTCGTTTTTTCGCTGCCTTCACTTTTGTTGAAAAATGGAAAGGTATAGTGCAGGTCTGCAAATTGGTGCTGATCCATTTTTTTGCAGGTAGGGCAAACGCCGCAGGAGTCGTTTTCGGTACGATTGGGACATGCGATATACTGGGCAAAGGCTAATGCAAGAGCTAGATTGCCACTGCCTTCCGGACCTAGAAACATAAGGGCATGAGCAATGCGTCCTTCTCTGAAAGAAGCCGTTAGGCGCTCTTTGAGGGCTGATTGTCCTATGATTTGAGAAAACTGCATCTAAAAAGGAAAAGCGAAAATACGACAGGTTGATGAGCTCAATGGAATACGGCGTGCAGAACATCGAGCGACTTTATTTCACGCAAATTGTCGAGATGGAGTTTGAGATAAGTTACCAGTGCATAGAGCAATTGCTTGCGAATGGAGCTATGCAATTCCAGGGCTTGAGCCTGTGGCCACTCTAAATCGAGCAGACTAAACAGTATTCCGGATGCAGGTTGTTCGAGGTAGTGAGGATGCGTAGGACGTGCACGAGTAAATTGAGCCTGCTGAAGATCGAAATAATCACCCTCGCTTTTACTTGGATAGAATCCATAACATCGAGTTATTTCAATAAGCCACCATAAGTGGAAATTTTTGGCATCGATGGCATCATCGAGCAATAGAACTGAGTTTTTAAGGAAGAAAAACAGGCCGTCATTCGCATAATCATCGGCCAGGGTTTTCGCCAGCACCTCGTCCATGAAAAGGGTCATGGCCATTTTTACGGGATCGGTCGTGAGGTTATGGAGGGGCGCAGCCAAGCGGGGTGTTTTAATCGAAAGAAACCTATTAACCTCCTGGTAATCAGTCTCAAATTCTAGAATTCGAAGCGGCTGGAAAAGGTGCTGCGTGGAACTTGTCGGTCGTTTTGAACTTCGGACCATGCAGCTTTTATAGCCCAGGTTGTTGCACAGGAGCTTGATAATGAGCTTGCTATCACTGTAGCGTATGGTTTGAATGACGATGCCTTGAGTAGTAAGATGCATAGTTAGGTATACAATTCACACATAGAAGTTAAAATCTCTGCATCGGGTGTTGATTCTTTACAAGTATTGCCTTCACTTTTGAAGCGTCGTGAAACAATACTTTCGCTTCGGTAAAAGTAGCGAATTCAAATCGCGACAATTAAAAGAAACTAGGTAGTCGATTCAGACTACCCTCCGATGACAGAGCAAAGAAAACATCACCCCTGGTGATGTTTGTTTAAAGTTAGGTTAGGCAGGGCAACCCTCGGGTTGCCCTGTTGCTTTTTATATCCTCAGGTCTCAAAGGTCATTGAATAAAGATGTTTCGGTTTGTAATCTTATCGTTTATGCTATTGTGTAACCTTTTACACTCACGTGGCGTACACACGTCAGCAATCATTAAAAACATGCAAAAACAAAAAAACACCCTGTCTAACCGAAACACAGCAAAAACAATGAAAACACTTTTCACTTCCCTATGCGTCACGATTCTGGCAACCGTCAGTTTGGCGCAAGCACCCGGAGGAGTTTCTACCGGTCTGGTAGTTTGGCTTAAGCCCGATGCCATAGCACCTGTTGCCGATGGCACTGTGATTACTACCTGGAGCGATGCGAGTGGTTTGGCAAACGATGCCAACCAAACAACTGCAGCTGCCAAGCCGCAGTATTATAACAACGTCTTCAACGGACACGCCGCCATTCGAACCTCATCGACCCGATTTTTCAATGTCGATTTGAGCGATATTAATGATAACAACTATACCATCATAACCGTGAACATGCGTTCAAACAGCATCGGCTCTGTGATTGGTTTCACTGGCGCAACATCGTCAACCGGTTTGGCATTGGGTTATGCGGGCTCTACGGTAGCTCGTCACAGCCAATATGCCAACTGGGTGAACATGACGGTTCCCGCTAACAGTGTTGCAACAGAATTGCCGGTTATCCTGGCTTGTCAGTTTGATGAGCTCGTTGGGAAAAAAATCTGGCGTATCAACGATGGTGTAAACACCAATCGCTCCGGTACCAATAAAACGAATTACTTATTGTCGGGTAGCGGACGTATTGGTCGCGGTATGGCCAACGATGGTTTTACCGGAAGCATTGCGGAAGTAATTGTCTACAACCGTATTCTTACAACCCTCGAGATGCAGCAAGTGAACACGTACCTTTCTGTGAAATACGGTTTGTCAGTGCCTGTCACTGACCACCTCTATCCGCTCGATGCGACTCACCAGAACGACGTCTTCGGAATTGGCTATGAAACTGCCTTCGGGTTGAATCAGACAACTTCTGAGAGCGCGGGCATGGACGATATTCTGCAAATCAGCAATCCTTCTGATATCGATGATGGTGACTACCTTATTTGTGGTAACGACAATCAATCAGTTCTTTTCTCCGGCCACGCCGGCTCAAATTGCACCATTAAGTCAATCATGGCGCGCGATTGGCAATTCCGCCACATAGGTGATTTTGGAACAGTGGATCTCCGTTTCGACCTCACCGGTGTAACCGGCTTTAACCCATCAGAACTTCGTTTGTTGATTGATAGCAATGGAAATGGCCAATACGATGATGAAACTCCTATTGAAGGTGTGTACAGCGGAACTTTTTTCACTGCATCCGGTGTGACGGTTCCAAGCGGCGCAAAGGCTACGCTATGTCTGGTGAAAACTCATTATTACGCTGTTATTGGTGGCGTTACGAGCGGCGCTATCTGGGCTGATTCTCCAACCGGAACGCCGGGTTTATTGAACGCGACATGCGCGGATCTGGACCTTACAATTAAGAGTGGAGTAATCGTAAACAATGATTGGGCTACACTAACGTGCAACAACATTACGCTTGAAGCAGGGGCTTCTTTTAACCAGACATTAGGTACTCAAAACCTTTTTGTACATGGTAATATCACCGTAAACGGTGTTTGGAATGATGGAAATGCAACCTTAAACATGGTTGGTGATGCTGCTCAGGTGGTCAATGGAACGGGTTACTTGAGAGTGCAAGATTGGTCTATCACCAATACTGCAGGAGTATCATTGAATGGTCTAGGTGCCATTGTATATGGTAATTTGGGAATAACCGGTGCAGGCATATTGAACACGAACAATAAATTGACCTTGAATTCGGATATAACCGGTACGGGCGAAATTCAGTCGCTTGTGGACGGAACCATCAACGGCCAGGTTTTGGTGGAGCGTTTCAGACCATCAGCTGTTCAGGGTTGGGTGAATTTGTCGAGCCCATTTCAGAATGCAACCATCGAAGATTGGGATAATGGAAACCTTATTACTTCGGGCTTCCCTGGGGCGGATCAAGTAAACTTTTCATTCAATAGCTTTATTCATTACGATGAGACGGTAGCCGGGGGCATTGATATGGGCTACGTAGGAGCGACTAATTCAAACAACATATTATTGCCGGGTGTGGGCTATCGTTCATGGTATCCCAACGGAGCACGCACTATTCAAGCTCGCGGAATTATTAATACAGGCGATATAAACTTGCCCGTTACCTATACCAATACCGGAAATGCCGAAGGGGATGGTTGGAATCTGGTGGGTAATCCATACCCGGCAAGCATCGACTGGACAGCCGATGAATGGGACAAAGTCAATATGAATAACGCTGTTTACGTTTGGCGCTCGAACATCAACCAATTTGCCGCTTGGGTAAATGGAGTGTCTTCGAACGAAGGAAGTCAGTTTATCGCTTCCGGTCAGTCATTCTTTGTGAGAGCAAATGGTGCTGCGCCGTCCCTGATGGTTCGGGAAGAATGTAAAACAAAAACTCGCGGAAATTTCCGCTCAGCAGAAACGAATCCTAACTACGTTTCGATACGCATGCGCATGGGTGACTGGCAAGACGAAACGGTGCTGGTTGCTAATGAAGCAGCTACCAAGTCATTCGATGGTGCCTTCGACGCGAGTAAGATTCGCAGCTTCGTTCCGGAAGCTCCTTACATGGCTACACTTGATGACCACGGACAGCATCTTTCCATTAACAGCATACACATGTCAGGTGATGAGCAGATTATTCCAATTCACATTGAAGCAGGTGTTAGCGGTGTGTACACAATTGAAGTAACAGGTCTTGATGCATTCGCAAAGGGTGCTTGCGTAACCTTGGAAGAGGTATTCACTCACACTTCGTATGTGCTCGCTGAAGGTACTTCTATTGAGCTTCCGCTTGAAGCCGGCGACCACACGTTGCGCTACCAGTTGCGCATTGGCGCTGCAACATTGTCGAATGTAACTGATGCAGGTTGTTCATCAAGTCAAGGTGGCAGCGCTGAAGTAACACTGCCTTTGAACTCAACCTCTGTCGTAGAGTGGTTGAATACAGAAGGACAGTTGTTTGCTACTACTGCGCCGGTAGAAGGCATTGCAAAGGTGGAATCATTAGCAGCAGGTAATTACACAGCACGTATCACCAATAATGGCGCATGTGGAACAACCTCTTACAATTTCGAAGTAATGCAGTTGAATAAACTGGGTGCTTCTGCAGTGGTAATGCCATCGAGCTGTGAGAATACAGATGATGGCGGAATCTCTATCAATATCAGCGGAGGAGAGGCTCCTTACACGGTGGTTTGGAACAATGGTGTAGAAGGATCGACCATCGATAACGCGACTGCCGGAAAGTATATGGCGCACATCGTTGACCGCAACGGTTGCGAGGGAAGGTTCCAGTTCGAAGTGCAATCGGTGAGTAACTTGTTGAGCAAGTTCGAAGTATCACACGAGCGTGTTGAGCTTTTGAATGGCGAGGCTCAGGTTGAGTTCACCAATACCAGTGAAAACGCTGATAGCTATACTTGGAATTTTGGTGACGGAAATGAATCGAACACAGAGAACCCAACGCATGCTTATGTCAGCGCGGGTACTTATGAAGTAATGCTGAAGGCTAACTACGACAACTGTGAGTCGGTGAGCACTCGCACGGTAGCAGTAACCGACAACAGCCAAGCGGAAGAGTTTGCCGGTGATGTATTAGCGACCTTGACAGATCGCGGAGTGCAGGTAACCTTCTTGTTCGATGAACTAAAGAATATCCGCATCAACGCCTACAATGTTTTGGGGCAACAATTGATTGAGCCTATTACAGGGCAATACGGAAATCAAACAATCACGTTCAGCGATCGTCGATATGCGGCTAATGCACTTATCGAAGTGACCGATTTGAACACCGGTGAAAAGACGTTGATTCGTTTGGGAAGATAAACTGAAAACAATCGTGATGTAAAAGTGGTCTCGGTTTAGCCGAGACCATTTTTTTTTCATCTTTGCACTATGGAACAGGCCCTTTTTGAAAAGCTACTCTACACATTCATCATTCTGGCTGTTGCTATTACCGGTATGGTTCTTTATCGCAAGGAAATCAACTTCCTGTTTCGCGCTAAGAAAGCCCGCGGCAAAATCGTGAATTGGATGTCTGCGGTTATTGGCGGTAAGCGCTATTATTATCCTATGATAGAGTACACCCCGGATGGATTCGAGCGTCAACTCTTTCGAGCGGAAGACCGATGCGCCGAAGAGCCTATGTATGAGCCCGGTACCGAGGTAACTGTAAAATACCTGGAGACGGATCTGGAGTACAGAAAGGTGATCTATCCGAAAAAGTAAGTACTACACTTTTGTTCCCGATTTCAGGCAGGTGAGGAGGTGAATGGCTCGCTTTAACTCGGTCACGTGATCGAATGACATGCGCAGACTACTTTCTTTTTCATACATCTTGCCTGTACTCGGATTGTTTTTGATGAACTCAAGCACAATCGAGAATTTTTCGCTTTGGTAGAAGGGGGAATTTTCTTTGGAAATGAAATACCCGATCATCTTGCCGCTTTTCAACACGAGTTTTTCAAAACCTATCTCCCTTGCCAACCAGCGAAGACGCATTGTTTCGATAAGTGATATGGTGGGTTTGGGTATTTCACCGAAACGGTCAATCAAATGCTGGGTGAAGGTTTCCATGCCTTCTTCCGTGTTGATGTCATCGAGCTCTTTGTACAGAGCTATCCTCTCTGAAATACTGCTTACGTATTCATCCGGAATGAGAATTTCAAAATCCGTCTCAAGCGTTGTTTCCCGAACATAGCTCTGCGAGCGCTGGATTTCTTCTTCATAGAGTTCCTTGAAGTGTTCTTGCTTCAACTCATCGATTGCTTCATTCAGAATTTTCTGATAGGTCTCGAAACCAATGTCGTTGATGAAACCGCTTTGTTCCCCTCCCAACAAGTTGCCAGCTCCCCGAATATCAAGGTCGCGCATGGCAATATGTAAGCCCGACCCTAAGTCACTGAATTGCTCGATCGCCGTGAGACGCTTGCGCGCATCTTCCGTCAATAGGTGAAGTGGTGGACTAAGCAAATAGCAGAACGCATGTTTGTTGTTGCGGCCAACACGACCACGCAGTTGGTGCAGGTCGCTCATGCCAAAGTGATGTGCGTCGTTGATGATAATGGTATTCGCATTGGGAATGTCGATTCCACTTTCAACAATAGCTGTGCTTACCAGCACATCGAACGCTCCTTCTATGAACTCCGACATTACTTCTTCCAGTTCTTCTCCCTTCATCTGTCCATGCGCGGTGGCTACGCGAGCGTCGGGACAAAGGCGCTGAATCATGCCTGCAACTTCTTTCAAATTCTGAACGCGGTTGTGGACAAAGAATATTTGACCACCGCGCTGAATCTCATAGCTGACAGCGTCGCGCACGATTTCTTCATTGAACGGTCGCAATTCTGTTTGGATGGGATGTCGGTTGGGAGGTGCTGTTTGAATAATTGACAAGTCTCGGGCGCCCATCATCGAAAACTGAAGTGTGCGTGGTATGGGAGTGGCAGTGAGCGTGAGGGTATCGATGTGTGCTCGAAGCGTTTTCAGTTTGTCTTTCACGGCAACACCGAACTTTTGCTCTTCATCGATGATTAATAATCCCAGGTCTTTGAACTTTACCTTGGGAGCTACAATGCCGTGTGTGCCGATGATAATGTCGATTTCTCCACGCTCTAATTTCTTGAGAGTTTCGGTTTGCTGCTTTGAGCTTTTGAAACGATTGAGGTAATCAACTGTGATTGGGAATTCTCTAAATCGTGCAGCGAAACTTTTGAAGTGTTGCAGCGATAGAATCGTGGTTGGCACTAAAACAGCGACTTGTTTTCCGTCGGTCGCAGCCTTGAATGCTGCGCGCATGGCGATTTCAGTTTTTCCGAAGCCGACATCGCCACAAACGAGACGGTCCATGGGCGATTGAGCTTCCATGTCTTCTTTTACGGCCTGTGTCGCTTTCAGCTGATCGGGCGTGTCTTCATACATGAAGGATGCTTCAAGTTCATGTTGCATATATCCATCGGGCTCGAAGGCATGGCCTTTTGTGGCCTTTCTTTTAGCGTAAAGCTTAATCAAGTCGAAGGCGATTTCCTTCACCTTCGTTTTGGTCTTTCTCTTGATTGTTTGCCAAGCATTGCTGCCCAACTTGTCCATACTCGGAGTGGATCCTTCCTTACCAACAAATTTGGAAATGCGGTGAAGCGAGTGAATACTAACATATAGTATATCACCTCCCTTGTAAGTTAGTCGAATAGCCTCCTGCTCTTTTCCATTCACGTCGATTTTTTGAAGACCGGAAAACTGCCCCACGCCATGATCGATATGCACAACATAGTCGCCCGGTTGCAGCGACATAATCTCCTTAATGGTGAGCGCCTCTTTACTTTTCTTGAATCCTTCCTTGAGCCGGAAGCGATGGTAACGTTCGAAAATTTGATGGTCTGTATAAACAAGAATCTTGTTTTCCTTGTCAATGAACCCTTCCGAAAATTCAACTGTCAAGGGCGTGAAGTTTATCGCGTGGTCCTTGTCGGAAAAAATCTGGTAGAGGCGTTCTATTTGTTTTGGCTGCCCTGCTGCAATGACGTTGGTGTATCCGGCCTTGGCATTGTTGGCCAGGTTGGTGCTCAGCAAATCGAAATGTTTGTTGAAAGCCGGTTGCGGTTCCATGTCGAATGAAACGGTTTCACTCTCGGTGAACTTGCGTTGTGAACCGAATTCAATAACGCGCCGCTGAATGAGCTGATCAAACAGCTCTTGTTTCGTAGTATAAAGTTGTTGAGGCGTCATTCGCTCGAATAACCCCGCTTGTTTTTCATAACGACTTTGCGCTTTCTCCAGTTCAATGTCCATTCTATTCAGCGCGCCTTCCGTGTCTTTTATCCAGATGAGAGTAGATGCAGGCATGAACTCTAGCATAGAGATGCGTGCTTCTTCGGTGCTTCGCATGCTTACGTTGGGCACGATGGTGGCCTTCGTCATTTTTGCAACGCTCAATTGCGAATCCGGTTCGAATTTTCGGATGCTCTCCACTTCATTGCCAAACAATTCGATGCGGTATGGATGATCGAAGCTGTATGAGAAGATATCAATGATGCCACCTCTGACAGCATACTGTCCGGGTTCATAGACGTAGTCCACTTTCTCGAATTCATAGGTGTGCATCCATTCATCGACAAAATCAATATCGAGCGTATTGCCTTGCACGATTTCAAACGTTGCTCCGCTGAGTGCTTGCTCCGTGATTACTTTTTCAGCGAGTGCTTCCGGGTAGGTAATGATGCAAATAGGTTTGCCCGTTTGTTCTTTGCCGAGGTTCTTTCGCAGTTCATTAAGTACTTCCGCGCGCATTGCCACATTGGCATTATCGGTTTGTTCAACTTCATAGGCCTGCCGAGCACTTCGTGGAAAGAAGTATAGATCAACGGGGAGCTTTGAAGCGGTATTATCCTCACCGGGCATTTTACCGGCTGCGTTTTCTAAATCATTGAGCAAGTAAGCTGCCTCCTCTTTATCGGGCAGCAAGAACAGATGTGTGCCTCCCGTTTTTTGCATGCCGGCATAGGCTACCAGAGCAGCCCCGCTTCCCACAAGCCCACGCAAGTGCAGCTTTGCACCCGTTGGATTGGATAACTCTGCCATCTTTTGAGTGGTAGCAGAGTTGCTGTATAATGCATTCAAGTCAGATATAAACATAGGCAAAAGCCCCCATGGCTGTTTTCATGGGGGTGAGTGGAAGCAAAAGTATGGTTGCTGACTTCAAACACCGCTATAATTCACGGAGTGACAAGTATTTTTGTCGTGCATGAACACTTCAGATGGCCTCTTTTATGTGCGATTCCCGCGCAATGATTGTGATGCATTGCTGGCTGCGGGTATAGCCGATAGCTTCGTGATTCCTGCACGTGAAGAGGTCAGATGGGAGGAGTTGGATGCCTGGATAAAATCTTCGAACGACTGGATATTCGGATGGGTGGGCTACGATGTGCGTCGCTCGCTAGAGCGCTTTGATGATGAGCAGTTGGAACCATCTTCGTTTCCGCAATTGGTTCTTTTTCGTCCGATTAATCTGTTCAAGTTACGTGGTGAAAGTGTTGAGGTGCTAAAGGGTGAATGGAATTCCACGTTTGATGAGTGGTTGAGTTTGCAGCCTGAGGAAGGTGCTTTGGGTATGGACTTGATACCGGCCGTAACGCGTGAGGAATACAATCGCCATATCGAAGAGTTAAAACAACAAATAGCAATTGGAAATGTATATGAGCTGAATTATTGCCTGCCTTTCGAAGGGCAAGCGAATTGGAACGATACAGCTTCTGTTTGGAAGCGCATTTACAAGCAAACGGAAGCTCCTTTCTCTGCTTATGCGCGATGGGGAAATCATACCGTGATGTGCGCTTCACCCGAGCGTTATTTGAGGCGCGAGGGTAATCGTGTTGTCTCGCAGCCCATCAAGGGAACAGCTCGCAGAGGCCAAACAACAGAGGAGGATAATCGGTTAAAGCATGAGTTGGTTTATAGTCGGAAAGAGCGCGCCGAAAATGTGATGATTGTGGATTTGGTGCGAAATGATCTTTCACGTTGTGCAGAGCGAGATAGCGTTGTTGTGGACGAGCTTTTTGGAGTTCACAGTTTTAAAACTGTGCATCATTTGGTATCGACCATTAGTTGCAGGATTCCTTCTGCAACCGGTTGGGTTGATTTAATCAAAACAACTTTTCCGATGGGAAGTATGACAGGTGCACCGAAGCTCAGCGCCATGAAGCTGATAGCCGGTCACGAAAAAACGGAGCGTGGTATTTATTCGGGCTCCGTTGGATACATAGAACCTAATGGAAACTTTGATTTTAATGTGGTGATTCGCAGTGTGCAGTACGACAACCTGAATGGAAAAGTAAGTTGCCATGTAGGTGGCGCCATCACGGCTTTATGCAATGCTGCGGACGAATACGAAGAGTGTTTGTTAAAAGCGGAAGCAGTATTACGCGCTCTGCGAGGCTGATGGTTTACTGTGATATAAATCAACAGCAACTAATATCGCTATAAAACCCCAGAAGGGAATGGAAGCCTTATCTGTATCGAGATAGTTGTTGAGCACACCGTGAATGAAGTAGGTCATGAGACCCAGATATGCTCCGGCTATGAGCAATTTTAAGTCGCGCTCTTGAAGCGAGTAGAAAAGCCGAAATGCAAGGTGAGTTATGCCATAGAGCAGAGCTAGTACCCAAAAAGTACCTAGCACACCCTGCTCGCATAGTGGGCCGAGATATTCACTGTGGGCATTGCCCCCATCACCTTGATTGGTGCTAATGATTGTTCTGTCTTTTGCACGTTGAAACGGTGCGTAGACAAATTGGTACGTACCGGGACCCCAACCCATAATAGGGCGCTCTTTAAATAGTTCGAAGGCGCAATTCCATCGATTCAAGCGTTCCAGATTGCTGGCATCTGATGATACATTTGATATGGAGCTCACGTGTTCATTCAGGTCGTCACTACTTTCTTGCTTGTTTTGCTCAAGGCTCATAACGATGTCGTCCCATCCAAGAATAAGCACTCCACCGGCAATGGATGCCCCCAATAGAAGATGACGAAGTTGAATGCGGAGTAGCATAACGGCCAAGATTGCTGCCGCACCAATGATTGAAATCCAGGCAGCGCGTGTATATGACAATACGATTCCGGCTGTGAGCACTACAAAGCCGATGGTTAGCAGCACACGCATGAGCAGGTTCATGTTTCGTTGCGCGAGCAGAGCAAGAACGATCGGAAAAAACATAGCCAATACAGCGCCATAGCTAGTGTGATCTTTGAAAAGGGGTTCCATAACCCAATGAGCCGAATCTTTATCGAAGCCAAACTGCGCATGCCGAGTAATGGTGTAAATAATTACCCAGGTCAGTGAAAAAAGATAGAGCAATAAATAGGACTTCATCATTCGTTTATCACGAAAGACATGTATGGCAATGAAGTAGAAGGAAACGATGAACCAAAGGCGGGTTATAAGGAATTTAAGGCTTACAATCGGAAAAGCACTTGTTGCGCTTGTAATAGCCATCCAAGCAAGGTATCCATAAAGCAAGTAGCTGATAGGATGTCTGAAAATTGCTTGATCAATGCTTTTTCCGGAAAGAAGCTTGAAGAGAAAAAGCATAAGCACACCAAACAGTAATGGCTCGGTAGGAAGGTACATGCCTACGCCTCCGACTTCCAGTTGTTCTAGATTGATACTAAATGGAGTACAAAAGGCAATGAATAGGATCAGATAATCGAGTTTGAAAAAAGCCGCCCATAGAACTGTTAATGCAGCCGGAATGAGCAACACTTCATAGTGCTCGAAGTAAATTCCAATGCCCATAACAGCCAGAAAAACGACTGAAAGAACATACAGGTTTCGTTTTAGATGTGCCGATGGTTGTGTCATGCCATCAAATTCTACCTTCAGAGCGTAGTCGCTTGAAATTGTCGAGGACGAGCAAAATAATGAATGTGAAAACGAATGCAGATAAAGTGCTCATTGCTACGATGAGCCAGCGAATGGGGAATGATTTTTTGTCGGCCGCAGCTGCATAGTCTACTACGCGCATAACCGGTATATTGCTTTCAACGTCAATTTTCATGAGGTCAAAACGCTTTCTGAGAACGTTGAGCTTGATGTAGGCTTCTTGCAAGTTCGTTTCTAAGTTGACATAGGTTGCACCATACTTGGATAGAAAATCCATTTGCTGCTTAAGCTGCAGAGCTCTGTCGGGGTGGCCCGATGCTATGGCTGTTCCATACATTTCAGTAAGAGCGGTAATTTGTTCTACGTAGCTGTATACGCCCATCTCTTGTAAAACCTTCATAGAATCTTCCATGGTTTGAACTTCATTGAGAAGTCCTTGGAGCGAAGATTCCGCATATTTAAATGCTGTAAGAGCTCGTTCGCTGCGCAATCGGTTTGCTACAGAGTCGCTGAAGATTGCGATATCATTGGCCATGTCGCGAGCGCGCTCCGGTTTTTCATCAAGCACCGCAACTTCAATTGAACCGAATTTGGTAAGTTGTGCCGACACGTTGCTCTTATACTCTTTTACAATGAGCGTATTCGAGCCGCGGTCGTCTCGGTTGATTTCATAGACATCCCACAATTGATATTTTTCAATAATCTTATTTCGCACTTGATCCGAATTAATGATTTGCAGAAGTCGTTCTGCATCTTCCTCTTCTCCGTACGCAAGTAAATCTTCCTTCTGCACGTCCTCCAATAGTTGCGCTCCGAATGAGTGTTGCTGTTCTGCGTACAACACTACAGCACTCTTATAGCGCTCTTTCAGTAATAGACTGACAATAGCCGAAATAATAGCAGCAGCAATAGAGACGATTATGATTGGTTTTCTCCACGAATAGAGAAGTATGAACAGGTTCGATGAATCAAGTGAGGCCGTCTTGTTTTCTGATGAATTCTCGTTCATGGTGATGGTTTGAATGTTTGCAAAGGTAAAGCTCGTTTTAGGATTCTTCCGATGACGTATTTGCGATTGGTAAAACCTTTTTGAAATCTCCTAAGGGTAGCATTTTCGTGAAAACGCCAGCTATAATTACAAGAAAGGTTGTGTACAGAATGGCTTGGTAAACAGGCGCATTCAGAGTTGATAAGAAATAGGATCCTGCAAAGCCGATGAAAAGAAATAGCATGCTATGCGAAATGAGTTGTTTGGTCCAAACTCGATAGAATCGATGAATGAAAATGGATTGTATCAAGAATACAAAGGTTTGAGTTAGGAAGGCTGCCTGTGCTGCTCCGACTGAACCTTTAGTAGGTATAAGCTGAACGTTGACGTATACATTAACAACAAGGCTTAAGCAGGCAATGACAATTAATGTTTTCATTTTATGGCCGGCTGTGAGCAGGGTTCCGGTGGTGTATTGCAATGAAAACATGGCTGCAGATGCAATTGTCCAAGGAAGCACATTAGACGCTTCACTGATATGTTCGTTATAGAGCGTGTTGAGTATTGCATCCGGTTGGAAACATGAGATGAGTGCTACCCATGTGCAGCCTGCCAACAGCAGTCGGAATGAGATTGCAAAAAGATGACGCGGTTCTTCGCTGTGGGCTAGCTGTCTTGAAAACATCGGTAATAGCAGCACAGCAAATAAATATGATATCATAGTGAGCATGTCGCCTAAACGAAACGCCATAGCGTAAATACCTGCATCGAAACTTCCTTTCATGCGTTCTAACATAATAGCGTCTATTCGACCGGAGAACATTGAAAACAAGATGAGAAGAGCAAAGGGTAGGCTCGAGGCAAGCACAGTTTCGGTCGACAAGGGTGCTTGCCTAGTCCCTTTCGCACGAATGCGAAACACCATAAGAAGGCACACAAGAAGAGTGATGCCATAGGCTATGGTTTGACTGTAGATGAAATACGAAATAGGAAAAACTTCATCTCGTGGAATCAAGACGAGAGCGGAACCGAGCATCCCAATGAGGAGCAAACGATCGAGAATGGAAATAAAACGATCGCTGGCGAAGGCATGCATTCCTGCCAAGTATGATCGTAAGAACAATACTGCGGTGGAGAGTACCTGATTAAAGGCAAGAATGATGAGCCAGGCTATTTCATGATTTTCATAATCCATCAAAAGCCCAATAAGAGTGCATGCCAAGAGATAGATTAAACCCAGCAGAATTCTTATTCGCATTAACTTTTGAAGCTGTGATGCATGAACGGCACCTTCCGTTGCAACATGTCGGTTATTCCAGTTGGTAATACCTAAATCAGGAAGAATATTGAGTATGTATGAAATATTAAGCAAGGCGAAATACATTCCATAGGCATCCGGACCGAGTCGTTCCTGAACTCCTGCTTCAACTACCAGCAGATAGAAGGGCTTAATAAGCAAATTGATTCCAATGAGCAGCAGAAGATTCGAAAGAAAGGTCTTGCGCAAGGCACCCATGGTTAATTCGCGTGGAATTGGTTTTTAGCTGTTGAGGCTGAAACGCAGTGAAATACCGGTTGAAATATTCGAGGTCGGGAATGAAGTTGAAATCTTCGGCTTATTGAGTTGGTGATCGTAGAAGAAGCGAATGGTGAGTTTATCGCTAACCGCCATGTCTGCGCTCGTTTTCAAACTGTACAAACGTTGCCCTGCCGTGGGCTGACTGGTTTGCTCTACCATTTTGCGTATCAGAGTTACGTTATCCCGAACGGTCAAATCGGCTCGCAGGTTGAGCGATGTATTTGCCAGCATCTTAATAGGAAGCTTGCTGTTTTTCTTTCTGAACGGATTAGGAACTTCATTGATTTTGTAACCCAAACCAAGCGTCAGGGAGTTGCTCTTAGTTTCGGTTATTTGATAGTTGGTGAGACCCAATGCCATAGTCCGATCCTTCTTGTACTCTACCTTCAGCTGAGGCTCGTTTGTCTTTTCGGAATTCTTTTTCTTCTTTGTCTTCAGTGTCATGTCAAGCGAAAGCGGTGTGATCTGTTCCGAAATATTCACGCTGTTAATTTGTCGGCTTGTGATGTAGTTCGGGAAGTCGCTTTGATCGACCGTTGTTGGCAGGCCGCCTTCATTCGGTGTGAAGTTCAGATTGCTTACGTAGCTGGTTGTATAGGTAGAGCGATAGCTATGCTTCAGGTTGAATTGCTTGAAATATTTTTTGATGGCAGGAATCTTTGACAGACCATCATAAGTTACGGTCCAGTTGGGCTGCACTTTCGCTTTGAATGGGTTGGAAGAAACTTCATTGACGTCGCGGCCTGTATAGGCAGCAAGAAACGCAGGAATAACAACATCTTGAGAGGTAGGTCCCCAGCCGCTGTAGTAGCCGTTAGCTTCCGGAGAGGCCACTTGGTAACTTTCGCCGTTTAATCGCTCTGAGAAAGTTAAACGGTTATCGAGAAACGCATCGAACGCGTCATTTTGGTAATCGTTTTTTTCGTCATCACGAAGGAAGGCAGTAGGCCATGAAATGATGGAGGCGCTTATGTTGCCGGTTTCCATGGGTGAATCAAAAACATATTCACCTGTTTCATCATCAAGACGGAAGAAGCTGGTAAGGTTTCTTCCTTCTGTGCGGTTGGCCGTGAGCTCGATTTTGAAGCTCTTGATAGGTTCCAGGTTGATTTTATAATTCCACGTTTCCGAATACGTTTCGTTGTATTGAGTGTTCAGCGCTGGAAGCTGCACAAGCCATCCGTTGGCTGCGGCATTTAGGGCAAAGTTTTCACCTGTTGGATTACCCCAGATGTCTGTGTTTTGCTGTCCGACGATGAAAGGAATGCCAGGTGCATTAAAGCTTTCATCCATTCCTAGAATTTTTGAAGGTTGGGCATAACCAGGAAGGAGCATCCCCTCGTTGCGTGTGTAGGTTCCGCTCACATTGCGCACCATCATAAGGAAACGTAAGGCAACGTGGGTAGGGTTGATTGGCTCTCGTTTTTCCTTCTTTTCTTCTTCATCCTTGCCGAATCCGTCTTTTTTGGTTGGGTCTTCTTTCTCGGTCTTCTTCTTGTCATCTTTCGGCTTTTTGCCTGTATTGATGTCCTTGAGCAGAGGTACTTTATTGTAGAGTGTTTCCAAATTGCCCTGCACATTCAATTGCAGTTGGCGTGTGTTCTGAATAGTGTTGCCAAGTGAGTCTTGAGAGAATGGGGCGCGATCCCAGCGATAAGTCGCGGCGTAGCGTGCATCGCTGCTGATGAAGTCGATGAGCGGAAACTTATCAAAAGGCAGTTTGTAAGAAAGATTGACGTTGTGATTGTACGTGGTGTTGTTTCCACCCGCTTGAATATTGCTCCAAACAGTGTCCTTATATGCATCGAACCACTCGGTGTTTTCTTTGTCTATGACACCACGCGGTTCACCCACAAGAGCCATCGTATTCGCTGCAAAGTCAAATTTCAAGCTCTTGGTAAGGTCATATTTAAAGGTGTAAGCACGAGTCCAGTTCCAGGTCTTCTGAACTTGTGTTGTGAGCAATATGTCGCTGTATACACCGGTTAGCTCAAGAGTGTTGTTACGAATACGACTGGTTTCGTAACCGCGGTTCATTTCGGTGTGGAAGCCTATCTGCTTATAGCTTGGATAGAAATTAAAGTCTTTAATCCACTTGAGATATTTCGATGTTTTGATAATCGGAATTTTTTCGAAAGGCTTAATTTCTTTTGGTTTATTCGTGAAGTTATAGTCGAACGCTCCGAGATAGGTCTTGTGCAGTCGCCAGTCAATATTGATGTCGCGTTTGTATTCCTCGTTGTAGGAATAGGTCACTGAAAAGTTCTTGATATTGTAGAAACGTTCTTTGCCCCCGCCTCCTCCTCCTGGAGGTGGTGGTGGCGTTGCTCCACCGGCAGGTGGTGTTTTACCTGCATCTGCTGATGCCCCACCTTTCTTCGGAGCTATTCTGACATTCGTGAAGTTGATACTCCTTCGTTTTACGTAGTCTTGCGATTTCTTCTTGATATCCTGATTAACATTAGGTATGTCACCCATTTCCAAATCGGGTTGCAGCGGGCTGAAGCGAGGCGTGTTAACGGTTTCTGAGTAGCCCACATACATAGGGAGGGTTACTCCCCATTTTTCCGGGAAGAATTTGCCGAGTTGAAGAGTGGAGTTGGCGTCGACACCAACTACGGTTTTCTGCTGACGTTCCTGTACGGTTTGTTCCAATGTTCCCCAACCGGGGGTCGACATATTTCCGGCTACGGCCAGCGTAGCGAAATCGGCCATCGTGGCATTGAGGCGAGCTACCGCGGCCCATCCACCGGTTTCATCGAACTCAGATAATCGCAATTCGTTTACCCAAACAACAGCGCATTTGGCTCGGCCATCATCTGTAGCGCTAAACACATTGGCTAGTTTGGCGGGGTTGCGCACACCAATCATGAGAATAGTAACGTTCGCTATATTCGGATTTCCCTTAACTGTAATCTTCGCTTCGCCTACGCGCGCCGTGTACTCGGAAGTAATGGGTGTTCCTGGAGGTCGGTTGGCTTTGAGATTTTGCAGGTCTTTAATGAAAATATCGAAGTTGTTTTCTTCAGGCCAAATTGCTTCATCGTCGCTGGTATACCACGGAGTAGCATTCATGGGAAGCTCATACTCATAGTAGTTGTCGTTGAAATCTGATCCCAATCGGACAAAAACAGTCAAGTCCTTATCCTTGAGTTCGCTTTCAACACCGAGTGCTTCAGCGTGAGCAAACATGCGTAAGCGCTTGTACTGGCGCAAGTCGAAATTGACTGTGCGATAAGCCGCGCGCGAATCACCGTCCTCGAGGTTACAAATCTGGTACGACAATGACTGCTCATTCAAACTGCGCAGGTTGGCACTGGCAACATCTTGCTCTCGAATGATGCCTGGAGGTACAACATAGGGAACAGGTTCACGGTTTCCGTTTTCTTCGATGTTAACGGCAGCGATGTTGAAGATGGTTGGAGGCGGATCACCCATTTCAATTTCACCGGGTGCTTTTAAAGCACCATCGAATTTTCTCCATTCACCGCGCACTAATTCCAGACGGGCAAAGCGCAACGTTACAGGTTGTTGCCAGCCTTTCAGGAACATTCGGATGTACCGTATGGAACGGAAATCGGAAATACCCCCGTATCGACTTTCGAATTCTTTGATAGGTATTTTGAATTGATACCATCGGATTTTTCTTTCTGTTCCATCAGCTACGGTTCTGGTAGTTTCGAAACTATCTGTAATGTAGTTGCGACCAATATTTGCTTCTCCCAAATCGTTCTTACGCATGCTCACGCGATATTGAAAGTAGCTCTCAATATTGTTGAGCGTTATATCCTGGTTAATGTCCTCCGAGTTCGGAAGTGTTGTTGCTGTTATGGGGTAACCATCCGGGGTAGCCGTGTTGGAGTTTCCTTCGTTATTATTGAAATAAACATAGCGGTCCAATGTGTTAAGCGCTGCTCCATCGGCTTCCGAACTGCGGAAATATTTGAAGTCGTCGTAAGAAGGGTCTTGGGCATAAGCGGCATAGGCAGAGTCATTCAAGAAGCTGTTCACCTCGTTGAGCCAGTCTGCAAAGAAGCCCGACTCCCCGGAATTATTCAATCCGTCAAGACCAATGTCCTGCGAGGCATAGCTACCGGTTGAGTTGTCGAATGCATTCACCACATTGAAGTTGTTGGGTGATGGATACAACCCCCATGTTGAGGTGTCCGTATCAAGTTGTGCATTCGGACTGGGGAAACCATTCTCGTAAGTCCAGTTGTTGTCATTTAATACATCTTCCGAAACGTTACCCAGGTTGAAGTATAAATCACCTCCGGTTTCATTACCACCATCGTCATTAAACGGATCCATCACCCAGAACTGAATGAATTGCACGTTGCTCGCTTCAAAGTCTGTTGTTGTCAATGCACGCTGAACACCTCCCCAGCGGCTTTCAGGATCCAAGAGTTTACCGTTGGGGGATAAACCTGCCGACTCATTGGTGCCGAATGGACGCTCATAGTTGTATTGTCCGCGCTCAGAAGGTTGATAGTTCAAATCGAATGTCGCAATATTGGGAGGAGTTCCCGGAGGCAATTGGCGATTGGGAAACACTTCACTTTCCAAAATCTCACGCATGCGATGATCACTGTACCAATTATCATCAATAATATTTTGTGGAGTTAATCCGCTTGTAGTTCGGAAGAATAGAGGGTCAATTACGTACCAACTCAAGCGTGCCCGGTTGTAGTTGTAGATGAGGCTGTCTTCGAAATTTCCTTCTGGAAATAAACTCGCTTGTTGTTTGGGAGTGCTCGCCATAAACCACTGGTTGAGGCTGCGCAAGTCAATGATGCTCTGGCTTCCCTCGAAGTCGTCGAGGTAAGAGTTACCGTCTTTTGAAATAGCCCTGCTGTGTCCGGGGAATAGTTTGGCACCTTCTGCTGAAAATGAAACATTCGATTTGGCTTTCGTATCAATCAGCGGTATACGATCCACCCAACGTGTGAGCCAAGGCGCCTCCTTTTGGTAAGCAAGATCAAGTCCCAACACAGTATTATTCACAGGTTCATCGCCCATATTCACTTTCTGGGTAACAGGGCGCTCCCGAAGATTCAGGAAGGTAGCTCCGGCAGCGAAGTTGTCGCTGAATTTATAGTCGAACCGGCTCCCCAACATGGTTTTGAATTGCAGATTGAACATCGAGTTACTCTCGGTCGAGACTTTGATGGGCTGACCGCTACTCAAGATGCCTTCGTTTAGAATACGAACGCGCCCAAGGTTATAGTCAACTGTATAGTCGATGCCTTCTGTTAGTTTAATGCCTCCCGCTGTCACAACCACGGATCCTTGAGGTATGTTGAGAGCGTTCAACGAAATCTCTGAACCGGATGAGGATTGGTATTGTCCTTTTATTCGATATCGATTCAAATTCGGGAACAATATCTGTGCAGCTGTCTTCGTGGAGTCATAGAGGGGTTGGTAAACGACCTGCGAAATAATCTGATTCGCTAGCGCATCTTGTCCGGGCAGTCCATCACGAATTTTTTTGGCTAAGTGATTACCGAACGGTTCAACCACCGGGAAGTAGATGCGGCCATTCTGTGCGTCAATCAATCCACCGTTGGTAGCAGCATTCGGAATGAAGTCAAAAAACCCATCCGGATAGGGCATTTGCTGGGCATCGATTTTATCGAGATTGAGTACCTGCAAAAGAATTTGTCCGTCGAGCGGTTGACGCGGAATGTAGTTTTGGTTAACGCCTGTTGTCGGGTTATTGTACCACACATCGAGACGGAAGTTTTCTGGAGCAATACCAAACGCACCAAGCGAGTAGACGTTTTTCATCATGTTAGCCCATAGTGGAGCTTGCTGATTATTGCCGAGTTTTACACGTGTAATACTTGGCTTGAGCAATTTTAGAATGAGGGCTTGTGGCGCGGCAAATCCATCTTGTGAAATAGTACCAACCTGATATGTTTTCCCATTGAGGGTGTATTCGTAAGCAACCGCCAACACTTCAGCATTATTGAGCGACTGCTTGAGCGAGATAAAACCCAGTCGCGTATTATAGGTGAATTCGGTAGGCGTGAGTTTTCGCATATTGTTCACACGTTCGAAGTGTGTACCGTTTTGCATATTGCTGTAACCGCCTGTTGTATTACCGGAAAGTGCTTGTATGGCCTGGCTTCCGCTTAATACTGATTGAGAAAATGCAGAGTTGGGATTGGAAGGGTCTGTTCCGGTAGTTTCAAGATAAATGTCGTTGTTAAGGTTTGAAGGGTTACCCGCCGTGGTTACTGCAATGTTGGCATTGTCGAACAGGATGTTGTCCTGCAGGGGTGCACCTCCTGCGCCGTCCGTGATGTCGCTCGACATATATTCCGGGGACTCTCCCAAATCAGTGAATGCGATGGCATTACGTACATCTTGAGTATTAGACTGTAAGTTCACCAACCATACTTCAATACGGGTGATGTTCACACCACTTCCTACTACCGGCAGGGATGCCATGGCGCGGTCGTACTCTTCGCGAAACCAGCTCGAAAGGAAGTAGTGTCGATTCGCTTCGTAGTTATCTGCTGTGATGTCGTAGTTGGTAGACTGTGCACCGCCTTGAATGGTGATTTCTTTGCGCTCTCCGCGCTGCTGTGATACGACGGTAGTGTTGCGAAGCCTTCCCCATTTGGTAGAAACCTTTGCTCCGAACAAACTGCTGCTTCCTTGAATGAGGGATCCGCTCAACGGAAGTGAAACGTTACCAAGTTCAATACCTTGAATAATCTGGTCTTCATCGCCGGTGTATTGCAACTTCATTTGATTTTCGAAGTCGAACGTGCTTTCCGTATTGTAGTTCACGTTCAGCTTCATGCGGGTACCGATATTGCCGACTACGTTCAATTGTATCTTCTGATCGAAATTGAAAGTGGTAATACGGCGCTGACGCTCCGGAATACGGGGGTTATCGGTTTTCGAGGAGTTGACTCCGAAAGTGAGTTCAGCAGAACCCTGCGGGCGAATTTCAATTTCGTTCGAACCGAAGATATTTTCGAAGCCCTCGCTTCCAACTTTAATGACTTTCGAGTATTCACGATTGGCTTCATCTTCCTCTTCCTGGATTTCTTTCCAGTAGGAGCTGACGTTTTCTGTTTCCTGGCTTTCCATGTACTCCTCGAGCGTCATGGAGGTGCGAGGACGATAATCGAATGTACCCCCGACTGATTGCACTACTTCATATTGGCCGGTTGCGGGATTATACTCTACAGAATACTGAATATTGTCGGGGAGTGGAATGTTAATCCCTCCAGCGTCTTCGGTTGGGTTAACATTGTCTTCTACCGGCCAAATCAAGTCGCCGATGGTGTCGGTTGCAACTATTTCTTTTTCGGTGCGTTGAAGAGGTGCTGGTTCCAGATAACGGAAGTTTGGATTGGCCATACCCAACCACACCAGCGCGCTAAACGACAGCACAAAACAAAGCCTTGCAGCCAAAGCCAGCTTGCCGGATGTAAATATTCTTCTCGTCACAGTTGCTTCAATACTTGCTTGATCAGGTCTTCTAAGGCAATTCCAGGCTGCATGACCACGATCTTATCAATGAGTTTCTCGGTTTTGGTTTTGTCTAATCCTAATAAAGTCAGGGCCGCTAACGCTTCCTGTTTTTGGATATTGTGCGGAACCCCCATTTTTTCCACAAGAATTTCTCCTGTCTTGGCCACTTTATCATGTAAATCAATGATGATGCGCTCTGCAGTTTTTTCGCCAATGCCCTTTATTCGTTTGAAACCGGCCACATCGCGCATTAAAACCATTTGCTTCACTTCGTCGGTGCTCAACCCGCTGAGCACCATGCGAGCGGTGTTGGGACCAACACCGCTTACCGAGACGAGCTTGCGGAAAACATCACGCTCAGCTTCATCGGCAAAGCCATATAGGTGAGTTGAAAAGTCGTTGCTGTTTATACTGAAGTGAGTATACATCGTCACAGTGTCAGCTTCACCCAATTTCCCGAAGGTTCCAAGGGAAATATGCAGGTAGTAAGCCATGCCATTGCAGTCAACGACAGCATGCACAGGGCTCTTCTCAATAAGTTTACCTCGGACGTAATGAATCATAAAAGCAGGTTTGCGGAAAGACCCAACTAATCAAAGGGTTAGCGTTCGTTTAGGGTAGGGTCACCGCCAAAAAATTAGCGTTGCAAGGGTAGTTATGAAATGTGAAACTGGCAACCCGAGGCAGCCAAAAGTTATTCAGACTGAATAACAGGGTGTTAGAAAAAGAAAAATCCCGGAATTCCGGGATTTTTCAAGGGTTTTATATGTGTTTACTGTTAATGTACAATTTCAAGGCGCTTGGTCTGGATCTCATCGTTGAAGTAGATGCGAACCAAGTAAATTCCGGTTGACAATTGCTGCGTATTCACTTGAATAACACCCGTGCCGTTGTAAACAACCTTACCTGAAATATCCAGTACTTCTACGAATGAAGGCAGTGCATCGCCACTTTCAATGGTGAACGATTCGTTTGCCGGGTTCGGGTAAAGAACAGCGTCCGGAGTTTCAACATCGACGTCATCGACAACTTCAGCGTTACGGAATCCTGGACTATTCACGATTACGTACTTCATACGCATGCTTCCGCTTGCGCACGCATTAGATGGGGTCACCTTCACATAACCTGAGTTATGACCTGTCAATACGCTGATGGAGCTAGTGCCTTGACCACTCAAAATAGTCCAACCTGTAGGAACAACCCAGTTATAGGATGTAGCACCACTTACACTGCTTACAGAATATGTGGTCGTTATTCCTTGCGAGACATAATTTAATCCGTAGAGCGTTGCAAATCCCGAAGGTGCAGTATACAAGTTCACACAACGAGCTTGGCTCAATCCGCATGAGTTTACGGCGCGAACACATATAGCTGAGTAACCGCAAACGCTGTTGCTTCCCAATGAACCACTGAAGTTAACAGTGATACAAGTAGTGCCTTGACCGCTTACGATGGTAGCACCTGTCGGAACTGACCATTGGTAAGAAGTAGCTCCGGTTACAGCAGGAGTGCAGTAGGTTACACCGGTGCGATTACATAGACCGGAAGTAAGACCTGTGATGTAGGCAGGACGGCTTGGAGTGTAATTAACGTAGACGGTAATTGACATGCACGATGTTGTGCCGCAAGAACCTCCTTCCGAACGAACGTAGTAGGTCGTAGTTGAAGTTGGCATAACCGCTAGGTTAGTTCCGGTACCAACACAGATGCCACCACATGAGTTCTTATACCACTTCCAAGATGCTCCGCTGCCGAGTGTTCCTCCGACAGTTAAAGTAACTGACGTACCATAGCACGTTGTGTTGTTCGGTGCATTGCTCACCAACGATTGTGGTCCGCAAGGTGGAGTCACAGTCACTGTGCGTGATATACAAGCAGTAGTGTTGCACAATCCTTCAGCACGAACGAAGTA
>Ga0315905_10001142_pt1 | contig 28786 bp, 24 predicted proteins | sample LakEriMetagenome_5_FD_203522 | JGI IMG/M metagenome (GOLD analysis project Ga0315905, IMG submission 203522) | Freshwater fungal communities from buoy surface, Lake Erie, Ohio, United States - Buoy 4 MA121 | ecosystem: Environmental > Aquatic > Freshwater > Lake | place: USA: Lake Erie, Ohio...
ACAAACACCCTCGAACTGTGTTGGGTTTCGCTGTTGCTCTACCCAACCTACATTTTCACAATCAACATCATTTTTTTATTTTGTTGACGAAGGAAACCCAACATCCTTAAACAAACACCCTCTAACTGTGTTGGGTTTCGCTGTTGCTCTACCCAACCTACATTTTCACAATCAACATCATTTTTTTTATTTTGTTGACGAAGGAAACCCAACCTACATTTTAATAATCAACATCATTTTTTTTATTCAAGGGAATCAAAAATCATGAAATTACAATCACTTTCCACCTTTTTAGCATTAACAACATTGACCTTAACCATGAGCATAAATCCTGGTTTTAGTCAAGATAATACGTCTGAAAATCAACCCAATCAAGTTACATTTTTGTGTCAAGAAATATTTGATCCAGCCAGTGGCAAAAAAGTTCCCGCTACCATTGCTTGGGTTCCTGAACGTCAAGGTCACGTACGGTTTATTGGTTGGAAATCTGAGTATTTTGCCAAAGGTGGCTGGACTCCCCAAAAACGTTGCCAAGAAGTATCTAAAAAGTTCCAGGAATTTCAGGAATCAGGTCGTTTAGAGAACTTGACAACGGGTAAAAACAATGGTTATTCTGTGGTTTGTGCTGTGGCAAATAATGAACAAAGTTGTAATGGTAACAATCAATTATTTACCCTAAAAAATAATAGTAACCCAGGATTAGTTCTGGAGCAACTTGTGAATATAGCCCAGGGTAAAAGTTCAGAACCACTTTGGCAAAGTTCAGGAAATAGTAAGTATTTGAATGTGCGTAAATATTTGCAAAATGCCCCGCTTGTGAATATTAAAAAATAGCCATTTAAAAAATAGCTATTCTTGACACAAATAAAAACGATATCAACGGTGCGTTACGCTGTCGCTAACGCACCCTACAAATTACTAACGCTGGGAACGAGTTCAACTACAAACCATCTACTAATCAACAAGTAACATGAACCGTAATATTGCCATTATTTCCTCTTTATTATTCCTATCTTTCCCTCCCTTGACATTAGCAAATGTTCCCCATTCCTTAGCTCAAACAATTACCCCGGCTACCTGTAATATAAAACCCGATAACCCCGAAAGTGGAGAATATGATTCACCACAAAAACTCCAAACCCTTGCTAAACAAATTACAGTCAGAGTCATTGGTGATAATAACAGTGGTTCAGGAACAATATTGGCTAAAAAGGGCAATTCTTATTTAGTTGTTACCAACTCTCATGTTTTACTGGGAGTTAATAAAGTTCAAATTAAAACACCTGATAATCAAATCTATTCAGCCCAAATTCTGCCTAATACTAATTTTCTGCCTAATACTAATTTTGGTAAACTAGATTTAGCCGTCTTGCAATTTACATCTAATCAAAATTATTGTCTACCTAAAGAAATTGCTAGTTTCGATATTAATACAGATACACCAGTTATAGCCGCCGGCTATTCTAGCAGGAAAGGAGAAATGTTATTTAGAACTGGAACAGTAAAACAAATAATTTCTCAACCTAGTTTAAAAGCTGGATATGAAATTGGTTATACCAGCGATATTGAACAGGGAATGAGCGGCGGTCCAATTATTAGTAATCTAGGGTATCTCCTGGGAATTAATGGGATTAGTTCCTATCCTTTAGTCAATTCTGGTTATGTTTATACCAACGGAAAACGCCCCACAAATACAGAAATTCAAGAGTTCAGAAAACTCAGTTGGGGAATACCCATTAAAACCGTTTTAGCTCAGGTAAGACCAGAAACTCTCACCGCTTATAATTTACCTATACCAGATATTAAACAGCAAATAGCAGAAGTACCATTAACAGGGTGGTTAGGAGAATTAGAAGCAAAAGCTAAACAAATTACCGTCAGAATTGATAGCAGTAGCGGTAGTAATGGTTCAGGAATTATTATCGCTAAACAAGGAGATATTTACACCGTTTTAACTGCTGCTCATGTAGTTTGTAAACCACCAGATAAAGTAGGACCATGTGAGCCAAATACTTATAAAATCCTCACAGTAGATAATAAACAATATCCCGTAGAACCAAGCACGATTAAATTAGAAGAAGGGGTAGATTTAGCAGTAGTTAAATTCACCAGTCGGGAAAATTATCAAGTTGCGACTTTAGCAAATTATCCCATAAAAGATTTTGAATATATGTTCACGGCAGGTTATCCCAGGTTAGGAGAAAAATCACCTTGGCGGTTCACATTGGGACAAATTTATAGTCAGGAAACAGGATTATTAGCCACTACCCAATCAGATTTTAACAATAACAGTTCTGGTACAGCCCAAAGTGCAGTTTCTTTAACAGGAGGATATGAATTAGTTTATAGTAGTATCACCTTTGGCGGTATGAGTGGGGGACCTGTTTTAGATTCCCAAGGGCGAGTCATTGGTATTCATGGCAGAACTGAGGGAGAAACTGCTATTGATAATAATAGTAATAGTAAAGAAACTATCCAATTAGGTAATAGTTTGGGTATTCCGGTGAGTACATTTTTGGCATTAGCTACCCGACTGAATACCCAAGCACAAAAGGTAGAAACCACCCCAACACCAGAACTAAATCAACAAGAAGTTAAGTCTATTCAAACAGCGATTTTATCAGTAGATGTTTCCCAAGGCAATACTACCGCCAGTCAATGGTTAGCAAGAGGAAATCAACTGTGGCGCTTACGTCGTCATTCAGAAGCAATACAGGCTTTTGATGAAGCAATTAAGCAAAAACCAAAGTTTATTCACCTGGCTTATTATGGTAAGGGTTTGGCATTAGGTTGGAGTGGAAAATATCCCGAAGCTATAACTGCATTACAGCAAGCGGTGCAATCTCAACCTGATTTTGTTCCTGCTTGGTATAATTTAAGTTTAGTTTATAGATATTCAAACCAACTGGATAAAGCCTTAGCAGCCATAAATCAAGCCATTCAACTCCAGCCCAATAATCCTAATTTGTATAATCAGAAGTATGGAGTTTTAAGGGATTTAAAAAGATATAAAGAAGCAGCAGCAGCAATAAATAAAGCCATTGAACTCAGTCCCCGTGCAGCATTTTACAACAACCGGGGAATTGTCCGTAAGCAATTAGGAGATAAGCCAGGAGCAATAGATGATTACACCCAAGCTATCAAGATTAATCCTAACGATGCCAAAGCCTACAACAACCGGGGAATTGTCCGTTCTGAATTAGGAGATAAGCAAGGTGCAATAATAGATGATTTCAACCAAGCTATCAAGTTTAATCCTAACGGTGCCAAAGCCTACTACAACCGGGGACTTGTCCGTTATGAATTAGGAGATAAGCCAGGGGCAATAGATGATTTCAACCAAGCTATCAAGTTTAATCCTAACTATGCCCTAGCCTACAACAACCGGGGAATTGTCCGTTCTGAATTAGGAGATAAGCCAGGAGCAATAGAAGATTTCAACCAAGCTATCAAGATTAATCCTAACGAGGCCAAAGCCTACTACAACCGGGGACTTGTCCGTTATGAATTAGGAGATAAGCAAGGTGCAATAGATGATTTCAACCAAGCTATCAAGTTTAATCCTAACGATGCCCTAGCCTACAACAACCGGGCATATGTTTATTATCAACTTGGTGACAAACAAAAAGCCAGAGAAGACCTGCAACGAGCAGCGCAATTTTTCAAGGCTCAAGGGAATACTGCTGCTTATGAAAAAGCTATGGCTTTATTAAAAGGGTTGTAGGGAGTTTCTTTGGTGATGTTAATTGTGATTTTGTCAGAATCAGGTGGTTATCGAGCGAAGTCGAGATAATGTCCAGGATTTAAGGATTAACAGGATGTGATTGTGAGATTTTTGGTTTGTCTTCCCCTCGTTCCCTGGCTCTGCCGGGGAATGCTCACAGGAGGCAGAGCCTCCATTATATTCACTGTATTTGAGGCAGAGCCTCAAACTCCCATTCCCAGCCGGAGTCTGGGAACGAGTTCAGGATTAACAGGATATTTAATTGTAATTGAATGATAAGATTTTGATAATTGCCTATTATTCTCACAGTTACTTTCTTCTTTGCGTCTTTGCCCCTTTGCGACTTTGCGCGAAACACAACATACTATATTTTTGAACAAGACTCAGTAGGTATCAATTCTGTCTTTACTGTCCCCTGTTACCTGTTCCCTCTTCCCTGTCACCACTTGTGCAAGAAATAGGAAATCTGTTCTTAATAATGAATTTAAGGCAAAGGTGGAGTCGTTAGGTGCTAACCTAAAAGATGATATCGCTTGATCTGGGGTCTTCAAGAACCCACTTGTGAAAAACAGCTTCAATCATTTAGGCGCAGCATGGTCACCACCGCAGAAAAAACAAACATTGGGTACATTACCCAAATCATTGGTCCGGTTGTAGACGTTAAATTCCCCGGCGGTAAATTACCCCAAATCTACAACGCTTTAACTATCACTGGCACAAACGAAGCTGGACAACAACTGAAATTAACTGTTGAAGTACAGCAACTCCTGGGCGATAACCAAGTCCGGGCTGTAGCTATGAGTACCACAGATGGTTTAGTTCGTGGTTTAGAAGTTGTTGATACTGGCGCTCCAATCACTGTACCCGTTGGTAAAGCTACCTTGGGACGGATTTTCAACGTTTTGGGCGAACCTGTAGATAATCAAGGTCCGGTAAACGCTGAAGCATCTTTAGCTATTCACCGGGACGCTCCTAAATTCACAGAGTTGGAAACCACTCCTTCTGTGTTTGAAACCGGTATTAAGGTTGTGGATTTGCTAACACCCTACAGACGCGGTGGTAAAATCGGTCTGTTCGGCGGCGCTGGTGTGGGTAAAACCGTGATCATGATGGAATTGATCAACAATATCGCTACTCAACATGGTGGTGTATCGGTATTTGCTGGTGTGGGTGAACGCACTCGTGAAGGTAATGACCTTTACAACGAAATGATGGAATCTGGAGTTATCAATAAGGATAATCTCAATGAATCCAAAATCGCTCTAGTTTATGGTCAAATGAATGAGCCACCCGGAGCAAGAATGCGGGTTGGTTTATCTGGCTTGACAATGGCTGAGTATTTCCGTGATGTGAACAAGCAAGACGTATTGTTGTTTGTTGATAATATCTTCCGCTTTGTCCAAGCTGGTTCTGAAGTATCGGCGCTTTTGGGTCGTATGCCCTCCGCTGTAGGATATCAGCCTACTTTGGGTACAGATGTGGGTGCTTTGCAAGAACGGATTACCTCTACCACAGAAGGTTCTATTACTTCTATTCAAGCTGTATATGTACCTGCCGATGACTTGACCGATCCTGCTCCTGCAACTACCTTTGCTCACTTAGACGGAACAACTGTATTATCTCGCAGTTTGGCTTCTAAAGGTATCTATCCTGCGGTTGATCCTCTGGGTTCTACTTCTACTATGTTGCAACCTGGCATCGTTGGTAGTGATCACTATGATACTGCACGGGCTGTACAATCTACTCTGCAACGTTACAAAGAATTACAAGACATTATCGCCATTCTTGGTTTAGATGAATTGTCTGAAGAAGACCGTCTGATTGTCGCACGGGCGCGGAAAGTTGAACGGTTCTTGTCTCAGCCTTTCTTTGTCGCTGAGGTATTTACTGGTTCTCCTGGTAAGTATGTGAAGTTGGAAGATACCATTAAAGGATTTAAACAAATTCTTTCTGGTGAGTTGGATGCTTTACCTGAGCAAGCTTTCTACTTGGTAGGTGATATCGAAGAAGCTAAAGCTAAAGCAGAAAAGCTCAAGGGTTAGTCATTAGTCATTAGTCAGTGGTCAGTAGTTTTTTATGCAACTGACAACTGACAACTGACAATTGACAAAAAGCAAATGACAAAGGACAACTGACAAATGACATTAACTGTTCGTGTAATTGCCCCAGACAAAACTGTTTGGGATTCTGAAGCTGATGAAGTAGTTTTACCTAGCACTACTGGTCAGTTGGGTGTCCTAAGTGGACACGCCCCCATGTTAACAGCTTTAGATGTTGGTGTTATGCGTCTTCGGGCTAATAAAAATGCCAATTGGCAAGCGATCGCTCTTTTAGGCGGTTTTGCTGAAGTTGATGAAGATGAAGTGACAATTCTAGTCAACGGTGCGGAACGGGGCGACACAATTAAACTTGAAGAAGCTCGCACTGCATTTAATAAAGCACAAACTACTCTAAGTCAAGTTAAACCAGATGATCGTCAAGCACAAATCCAGGCTACAAAAGCATTAAAACGCGCCCGCGCTCGTTTTCAAGCTGCTGGTGGTTTGGTGTAAATTTAATTACAACTGCTGGATTTTCAGGGTGGGCTGTTTGTCCACCCTATTTTATTGGTATTTTATTTTAATTTCATAGCTTTACAGCGTTTTCCGTTCTGATGAGGTACAAAGTTGAATCATGAAACTCTTGTGGTGCGGGCATACTTCGGCAAACTCAGTACAAGTCTTGCCCGCTAAATACAGGGGTTTCCGCTCTTATAAGGTACATCTTAAGCCCCCTCCTCGCTTGCGGGGAGGGGGTTGGGGGTGGGGTTCTTGTACCTTATAACATCGGGAAGTGCTGTATGTAACACCGGGAATTGCTTTATCTTTTAGATAAGATTTGTGGTGTTTATCCTGCTATAATTTTTATCTCTTCTGCTGTTAGTTCATAAAGTTGATAAACTAACTGATCTATTTCTGCTTCTAATGCAGTTGTATCTGCTTTTGGATCTGATTTTTTAGCAGCGAGGATTTGATTAACTATTGTTTCTAATAACAATTCTTCAGTTTCCGTAGGTTCTTTAATGGGTAACATTTCAATTTTATACTTTTTCCATCTATTTTTACCCATTCCTGTAGTAGTTGAAATCTGGTTAAAATACCATTCTGATAGTTTTGAATTTAAAATCGCTAACAAATATTTAAGTTTTTCACCAGTCATTAAAAATGTAGTAGCTTCAGCATAATAGTTAGAGTCATCAAAAGCAAATTTGGGTTGATCAGAAATTTCACCCCAAACAATTTTAGGTTTATGAAAATCTTCTAAATAAGCGCAATTTCTAAGATTTGTCCAATGCTTACCCTGATCTTGTCGTTGTTTTATTTCAGGAAGAAAAGAAAGCAGATAATTATAGATAAATGGATAATTTTCTTTAACTTTAATTCTCTCAATATTATTTTTTGCAACTCCGTTATGTGTATTAATGAGATAAAATCCAGAAAATTCATAACTATATTTTTTTAAGTCTCTACCTCTTAAAATTGGCTGAATTATTTCAGCAGAATTAGAGCTTTCAGCAATTAATTGATTTTTAGTTTCCTCATTGATAATAAAAGCTGCATTTAGTCCAGTAAGCAAACCTCTATTAATATTAATATCAAATTCTTTTAAAAGTTTAGAGGATTGCTCTATTTTTTGTTTCAAACTTACGGTTTCTTGATTACCTATAATCCATTCTGATGTATTAGGTATTATAAATTGAAAACAATTTTTATCGAAATACTCATCTAATGAAGAACCGATAAGATAATTATTATTGAGACTAGCAACATCAAAAAATTCATTAACTTGATCTTTTTTCAAGATGATAATATTTGATTCTACAGTAGCTTCCTCAAAAATTTGCATATCTTCAATATTTAATAAGGTCTGAGGTTGCAGATTTTCAATTAAATACTTTTTCAGTAAATCACCATAAATAGTTTTTAACCAAGAATTAGAAGTAATGTAAGTTAAAAATCCTTCTTTTCTTAATAAACAACTTCCTTTTTCGTAAAACAAGCAATAAATATCTGCACCCTTTGTATAAGTTTGATAATTATTTTCAAAATAAGCATTTTGAGATTTTTCTTTAATTTTAGATAGTGAAATATAAGGAGGATTTCCAATTACGACATCAAAACCGATAAAATCACCTTCATCATTCAGAACTTCAGGAAATTCAAACCGCCATTCAAAAGCATTTTGATAAAATTTACCGCTTTTTTTATCTTCAATTTCAGCATTGAGTTGATTAATTTCTTGTTCTAACTTTTCTTGCTTTTTTTGACGACTTTTTGCTTCTGCTTTACTTTCTACAAATAATGACTTTTGATCTCGTAAATGACGAAGTTCTGCAATTTTTTGATTTCGTTTCTCTATGTTCGGATCATTGCTACTAATTTCTGTGCTTATATTACCCTTAATATCATTAATTAGTCGTTCCATTTCCTGTTTTTGATCTTTATTATCAGGGTGGAGATAGGTTTTTATAGCATTTCTATAACTTTCAATATTCCAATCGCTTTTTTTCAAAATCGTCCGTAAATCCCAATTTAAAGGAAAACGACTAATTAAAGAATTACCAGTTTTAATATTAATATCAATATTTGGTAAAGTTTGTAGTTCTCCTAGATTCCCCTCTCCTTGTGGAAAAGAGGTTAGGGGTGAGGTCTGATAATAAGCATTCTTTAAAAGTTCAATCCACAAACGTAACCGACAAATTTTTACTGAGTTAGGATTTATATCTACACCAAATAAACAATTTTCAATAATTGTCTGTTTTTCATAAAAAAGTGTTTCTTGTATGCGTCTACTTTCTGGATTTTTAGGATTATATCTGAAAAATTTTCCGTCATCATCTGTAATAATTAACTCATCATTTTCGATTTCTAGATGATAATCTCTTAAAGTTCTACCTTGTTTATCAAGTAAAATTTTCAACTCACTTTTAATAGTAATAATTTCATTTAAAGCTGAAACTAAAAAATGTCCAGAACCGACTGCTGGATCACAAATTTTTAAACTATTAATAATCTGATTAGCTTCTTTTTTATCTGTAATTCTATCATATAATTCATGAATATTTTTACAGTTCCAACCTTTAATTTCCCTGAACTTCTGTAAAACTGCTCTGCGGATAGTTTCCCGACACATATACATAGTAATAAAGCCAGGAGTGAAGAAAGAACCATCTTTATAACCGTTAATTTTCTCAAAAATCAATCCTAAAACAGACGCATTAATCAAGGTTTTACTTTCTTCTTGGATTTCTTCTGTACCTTCACTGCTAAAATCGTAAGCATCAAGAAATTCAAAAATATATTCTAGTGCTTTTAATTTTCCTGTACGTTTATGATCATGATTATCTTTAAGAACTGTCTGATTAAAAATAGAAAGTTTTTCATCATTGACTAAATTACTAATAACTATTGTTTGATGTTCAATTTCTGATACTTCAAATAAAGAACTATTCAAATAAGGAATATTAGCAACAAGATTTTTTATATGTTTTTCTCTTTCCTCTGGTTTATGAGATAAAACACCAAAAAATAAACGGTTGAGATTACCAAAATCTTGAATTTTTGCTAAATTGAGAAATGCAAAAGACTTATTACCTTGATGATAGTTGATTAATTGAGATTCTAATAATTTTAAAAAGAGAATGCGATTAATCCAAGTAATAACTAATTCTAAACTAACATTAAAAAGTCTGTCTTCAGTATTTTCTCCAAATTGTTCTGAATTTTCTAATCTATCAATCTTGCGTAATTCTTGCAACCGAGTGATAGTATTTTCAATTAATGAACCCTGTTCCCTTTCATGAATTGATTTACGCTGAATTAATTTTTTACTACCTTCTTTAATTTCCGTTAAACCAAGAATGTGTAGTAATTCACTATAAAAGTTTTTATTTAAACTATTACTATCATTAGTAGTAGGTATTTTCAATAAATGCTGTGGTGAAAACAGCTTAAATAAAGGAATCAGTTTTTGATCATTTTCAGGATTTTGATTAATTAAATACTGTTGATAATCCCTAATATCAAAATGTGTAAAAACTAATTGATTTTGAATTTCATCTATTGCGGGTTGAGCAATTTCTTTATAAAAAAAATCAGTACGAGAATTAGATAGACGTTTTTCTTCAAAATCATTAAATTGCTTGACTAATTGTGTATTCTGAGCAAACAAATTTTCAAAAATTGTCGCATCAAAAACAAACCATTCATAAATATTAGTAGCAATTAAATATTTAATTTCTGGATTTTTATTTGTAATTCGTTCTCGTAAAAAGTATAAAACTAATTGTTGTAATGCTTTAGTATTTAAATTATCAACCTTGAGCATTTCATTGTTATTTACCTTTTTAGCTTCTAAAATTACACCAACACTGCTTTTAGTATCTTTGCCATTATAAATTACTAGGTCATTACTTGCTTTAATATTGATTAAGTAATCAGCACCATAATAGGTATTTTTCAAAAAATCAGTAAGAATATTTTTATGAAATTCCTCTCTTTCATTTTCATCAATTTGATTAATTAGTGTAATCAGATTCCTTTTAAATATCTCAAACTCATTTCTAATTGGTTTAATTCTCAGAAATCCTTTGTTTAATGCTTGTCTAGGTTGAATTTTATTGTTAATCATATTGAATTACCAAAAATTATAAAATAAATAATAATTTTTTTATTAATAAATATTTCTTTTCCTATTGTAGCGATGATAGAGTTCCATTATCCCAAAGAGTGCTATTTAAGGTAGTTGCGTTAACCCAGACGAAGTTATTAGCCATAATAGATACCCCTTTTGGAACTTGTGATTTTGAAAAGAGTTAAAGTAATGTTACGATTGAGTCTGGCTTTAATCCCGTTTTTATTCTACCACTAACTTCCCAAAATACTTACATAAATAAAATAAGTTTTGTAAAAAGCAGCTTATAACCGCTTCTTAAACGGATGAATCAATCTGGTAAAAAATTTAGATAGGATTTAAGGAAACAGGCTGATTCATAGTGAAGTCACAAATTAGATAATTATTTCCCCAATGAGGTACACATATATGAAAAGCTTTCCATTTTCCCTGGGTAAGAGTAAGTACAATAAATTTGTGACATTGGCTACATCTGCGATCGCTGCCCTATCTTTAGTAGGTGGTGTTAATGCTGCCAATGCCACTACCGGAAAAACACTAACAGGAAAAGAAATAAGCTCTGTATCAATATCAATCCCAACTAGTCAAACTCAGCCAATAATTACTCAGTCTGTAACCCGGCAAATTCCTTATCAAACGATGGGAATTGAACCTTTAATCATTTTTCCCGTGATTATTATTGGTGGTTGTATTTTCTTCGGTGGACTGGTAGTTATCGGTGAGCGAGAGGTGGGCATTGTTGTCAGAAAATTTACTTTTTCTGGTAAAGTATTACCCCCTAATAGATTAATCGCTTTAAATGGTGAAGCTGGTTTACAAGCAGATACCCTGGCCCCTGGTTGGCACTGGGGTTATTGGCCTTGGCAGTATGCTGTCAAAAAAGAACCGGTAATCATTGTCCCCCAAGGAGAAATCGCTCTGGTTGTCGCCGCTGATGGGGCTTCTAACCCTCCAGAGCGAATTTTGGGCAAAATTGTCGAATGTGATAATTTTCAAGATGCTCGCAAATTTTTGACCAAAGGTGGCGAAAAAGGACGACAAATTGCTTTTATTACCGCTGGTACTTACCGGATTAACACTGCTTTGTTTAAAGTTATTACCACAGCAAATGCGACTACCCATGGTATGCGTCCAGAACAATTGCGTATTTATGAAGTAGCAGCAGACAAAGTTGGTATTGTCACCACGTTAGATGGTTCACCAATTGCAGCAGGTGAAATTGCTGGACGTTTGATTGGTGGCCATGATAACTTCCAAAATGGTCAAAAATTTATTGATGCTGGGGGACAGCGTGGTTTACAAGAACAGGTATTATTATCGGGTTCGTGGAATCTCAACCCTTGGTTGGTAAATATCGAACAAGTACCGATGACGGAAATTCCCATTGGTTATGTCGGTGTGGTGATTTCTTTTGTCGGTGAAGATCAGGAAGATGTCAGTGGTGCGGCTTTTACTCACGGAAACTTAGTCAATCAAGGACATAAGGGGGTTTGGGTTGAACCATTGTATCCAGGAAAACACCCCCTCAATACTAAGGTGATGAAAGTTGAGTTAGTACCGACGACGAATATCGTTTTAAACTTTACTGACAGAATCACTGGACAGCACGGGTATGATACTAATTTGAAGGCGTTAAAACTGCTGTCATTTGATGGTTTTAGCTTTGATTTAGAGATATTTCAAATTATCCACATTGGGGCTTCAGACGCGCCAAAAGTGATTTCTCGCTTAGGTTCGATGCAAAATGTCATTGACCAAGTTTTGCGTCCCATTGTGGGCAATTATTTCCGTAATTCCGCTCAAGAATATACCATTTTAGATTTCTTAATTGCCCGTAGCGAGCGCCAAATAGAAGCTTCTGAATACGTTAAATCTGCTTTGCGTGCCTATGATGTGCAAGCTGTGGATTCTTTAATTGGTTTAATTACGCCCCCGAAAGAATTAATGCACACTTTGACAGAACGGAAAATCGCAGAGGAACAACGTAAAACTTACGAAGTGCAGCAAATGGCCGAAACCCAACGACAAATGTTGGTCAGGGAAACAGCATTAGCTGATATTCAGCAAGATTTGGTACAATCAGAACAAGGTGTGACAATAGCCCAATTGCAAGCTAACGCCCAAATTCAGCAAGCAACCGGTGAAGCGGAAGCCATTAAGCTGAAAGCTGTCGCGGAGGCTGAAGGTATTCGCGCCACAGGTAACGCTAAAGCGGAAACCTACCTCGCCGGTGTGGAAGCTTTAGGAAAACAAGGTTATACAGCGATGCAGTTAATGCAAATTATAGGCGATCGCAATGTCCGTATTATCCCTGACATTACGGTAAATAGCAGCAATGGTAATGGTAATAGTAACAGTTTAGTAGATGGTTTACTTTCAATGATTCTCTGGAATCAAACAGGACAAACACAGGCAGAAACAAAGGTATCTAAATCACCATCTCTTCCCAATCCCATTATTCTTAAACCTGAACCAGTGAATCACAACATTCAGATATAGGTTTAATTTAACTTTACTGCGATAAACCTCACCCCAACTCCTCTCTAGGACGGAGAGGGGTATTTTACAAACTTAAAATGTACTGGATTGGATTGATCTAATTATAGCGGGCAAGACTTGTACTGAGCTTGTTGAAGTATGCCCGCACCACAAGATTTAGCCATATTAATTCGCTATGCTGTCATTTCTGTGTGAGTTCTATTTTTGATTTTTGTAACCAAGCACGAAAGGAACGAATCATAGAAATTTCGCCTATTTCCAGACTTTGTGCTAAAAAGTGGGGAATTTCTGTAGTTAAAGGTAAATTAGCAAAGGTGGGAGAAACGTCACAGGGAATATAAACACCATTACTGAGTTGATAAATCTGCATTACCGGATGATCATAACGCCAAACTTCGGGAACACCTAAAGCCAAATAAATCGGTAATCTATCCAGGGAAGCGCTAGTATAATCAACTTCTATAATTAAATCTGGTGGAGGATCTTGAGTCAAATCTAGAGTTTGTTTATTTCGCATTATCGCTTCATTTTGGATGTAAAAACTAGAATCTGGTTCTACACCTTTTGCTAAATCTTGACGTTTACAAGTCACTGAACCGGTACTTTTAATATTAAGATTAAGTTCCTCTGCTAAATTATCAATGAGCTTTTCTATCAGTCTTTTATTATGTTCATGAGGCATTAAAGGAGTCATAATTTCTAGTGTTCCCTGGTTGTAGGCTAGACGAGTAGCGCGATGATTGCCCATTTCTGTTAAAATGGTTTCAAAAGTGTGCCAAGAAATATTAGCGAGTATAGCGCGGTGGGAGTGAGCGGGTGCTATAGTTAGCATGAGACTTCACCTCGTATTTTTTATTAGGATATCATTATTTATTAATAAGTTATTAACTTTATGTACCATACAAGGTACAATATACTATCTTATGCTGGCATTTTTATTAAAGGTCAGTACGGAAGAATTACCCGCCAGTTTTTTAAGTGATACTATTGTACAATGAAAATCGTGCATTCCCCACAGACTAGAAACTCATAATCTCAAGTAAAAAATCTGATATTTCCCGTAAATCCTCTTTTTTTGAGGAAATGACGAGCAAAAACTTCTTGTTGTTTATCCTCACATAAAACAACCATTTTTATTCTAGAACTCATGTAACCATCCCCGTGCAATTAATTCTGAAATTGGTAATCCACTATGATCAGATTCTTCATTAGTAATTTTTCTCACTCTTGCGGGTGAATTACTCTGACGTTCAAACCAATAACCTATAGGTGAAGCTAAAAGATAATTGATTAATTCAGGATGATGAGAAATTAACAAAGCTTGTAGTTTTTTATCGGCGCAAAAATCATATAGTTCTATTAGCCAAGGTTGAATTTCTGGTAATGCTAAAAAGTTTTCTGGTTCATGTATACATAAGGTATAGTCTTCATCCTGGGTGCAATAAATAAGCGTATATAAAGCAATCAGCGTTTTTTGTCCATCTGACAATTCATTAAAGCCATAATACTTCTCAAAAAATCGTATAACAAAAGTTTGAACTTTTCTTAAAGCTTCAAAAACTGTTGATTTACCTGAACCATTACCACCAAGAAATAGATTAATTGAATCAAAACTCATCTCAAAATTTACCAGACCGCGAAAATTATCAATATAAATACGCTTTAGCATAAGTCAGTAACTCTAATCGAATATTGGGAATATTTTGGTGAACGCGCCTCAATTTTAGCGCCACCATTGTTTTCTGGAGACATAATTTGTTTGTTCCTTTACACCAGTTTTGTAACTGCTTCACTTGTTCAAGTTGTATATTTTGAACAAATGGAATCTTTCCCCTAAGCTACCTGATTATACACTACTTATCAATAACAAGGATATAAAAGTAAATAATTCACTGATGTGAGTTTACTTATGAGTAAATGATGTATGTGGTACTGGATGTTAATTATCCCACTGGTTGAGTAGTTGGGTACTTGCGCGATCGCATACCATCTAATTTTACAATTGTGATATTATGATCATAAAACCATTATATTCAAGCTGGAGAGCCAGATGCCAAAAGCAAAAAATATACCACCAGAAATAAAAATTACTCATGAGCAAAGAGAAGCCGCAGAAATGGAAATTCGGGAAAAACAGAAAGTAGTTGACTATGACACCAAAGAATATCCAGTGGAAGTGCTTGTCAAGAAATATATAGAAGGAGAAGAGGAAGACACGAACGAGTTGTATGTACCAGACTATCAACGAGAGATGATTTGGGAAGAAGCTCGACAGTCAAAGTTTATTGAATCTATTATGCTGGGTATGCCAATTCCATATATTTTTGTTGCTGATTTGCGACCAAAAGATGATGATATTGATGATTTAGCTAGGTTAGAAATTGTTGATGGTACTCAACGTATTCGTACTTTACACAGATTTATTAATAATGAACTGAGGTTGTCTGGACTAGAAAAGTTGAAGCAGCTTAATAACTTCAAATTCCAAGACTTACATCCTGCAAGACAGAGACGTTTCAATCGAGCGGATCTTCGTATGATTGTATTGACTGATAAAGCTGATGAAGAAACACGGAGGGATCTATTTGAGCGTATCAATACAGGAAGCGTTCAACTTAACGACATGGAGATACGTAGAGGTGTATCTCCTGGTCCGTTTGTTAAACTTCTCGAAGAATTAGCTGAATATCCTAAATTCGATCAACTATGTCCATTATCAGATGCTGCTAAACTTAAACGGGAACGAGAGGAATTTGTATTACGTTTTTTTGCCTATCTAAATAATTATCAGAATTTTGGTCATCGAGTTAATCTGTTTCTTAATAACTATCTAGAAGAACATAATAACGATGAAATAGACAGAGAGAAAATGAAAAATGAATTTTATAGAATGTTAGATTTTGTTGAGAAATACATACCAAATGGATTTACCAAGGGAACAGGTCATGTCAGAACACCAAGAATTAGATTTGAAACTATTTCTGTAGGTGTTGCACTTGCTTTGAGAGAGAAGAATGATTTAGTACCAAAATCAATCAAATGGTTAGATTCACCTGAGTTTAAAAAACACACCACCTCAGATGCAAGTAATTCTAAACCTAAAGTAATTGCTCGTATTGAATATGTCCGTGATCAACTTTTGAAATAATTAACTATGCAATCAGTGCTTACAGACTTTGATACCCGTGTTGAAGAAGTCAATAAATACTTCCATTTTCTGGAGCAATTAAGTACGGGAAAGACTAAATTAGCAGTATTAGAAGATAGTGGAGAACATAGGATTAAGCCTATTGATGCTGAACTAGAGAGAACTCTCAAAGCTAATGGGTATTTACTCCTCTATAATTTGGTTGAATCAACTATGCGGAATGCTATCTTAGCTATATTTGATGAACTAAAGAGCAGAGAAATATCTTTTAATTCTGTTAGAATTGAAATTAAAAATATAGTGCTTGATAACCTTAAAAAGCACTTAACAAATGATTTCCACTCCCAAATAACAGATATTTCTATTGATATTATTAAAGCTGAATTTAATAGAATAAAATTATTTTCAGGTAATGTTAATAGAGATCAAATTACAACAATAGCAAGGAAGTATGGATTTTCTCCTAGCACTGATTATACTCGAACAAAACATGGTAAAAACTTGGATACTGTTTTAAAAAACAGGAATTATCTAGCACATGGTAATGAATCATTTGCAAATGTTGGTAGAGATGTAACAATTGGAGATATTGTACAGATTAAAAACGAAGTAGTAGAATATCTTAGACAGATATTGATAAACATTGAAAATTATTTAGACAACCAAGAGTATTTACATTCGGACAATAGATAAATTTGACATATTTATTGGAGATGCTCCAAAATACTCCTCCCTATAACTTCTCCCAATTTAACAGGAACAGCATTACCAATTAATCTTCCTATAGAAATAGCTGCTAAATCTTCATTAGGAGCTATGAATTGGTAATTTTCTGGAAAAGTTTGTAGTAATGCTGCTTCTCTCAATGTAATGGCTCTATGTTGTTCAGGATGTCCAAATCGACCATTACCAAAACCAAAACATTGTGTAGTAATAGTTGGACTTGGCTTATCCCATTCCATACGACCATATACACTAGGATAACTTTTACCACTTTTTTTTGTATGACATTTAGCAATTAATTCTGGAGGCCAATCTCGCCAAGTTCCTCCAGGTTTTGAAGCCTGAATACGTTTAAGATTAAGATTAGATAGTTTACTGCATATATGAAGTTTATCAGTTTTAGATTTTTCACCCGCAGCTAGTGGTTCTAGATGTTCAATAGTTTTTCTAACTGTTTCATATCTTCCTTTATTATGAGTTGCTGGAATTAAATTGATTTTACCAAATTTTGAAGCAAGTAAAACTAAACGTCTTCGAGATTGAGGGATTCCATAATTTAAACAATTAACTTCATAAGGCTCAAGATAATACTTTAAATTTTCTAAATTCTCAATAAATTCCTGAAAAACTGCATGATATTTTAACTGAAGCACATTTTCCATGGAAATGATATCTGGTTCAGATTCTTTGACCAAACGGACAAAATCTTGTAAAAGTTTCCATTTAGATTTTTTATCATTATAACGTCTTGAATAATTAGAAAATGGTTGACAAGGCGCACATCCTACCAAAATTTTTATACTGCTTCCAGAAAAATGCTCTGCTAAATCAGAACCGCTAAGATTTTCTATATCTTGTAATATAAACTTCGCTTTGTTATTATGTTCATAAGGAAACTTACAGGCAGGATCAATATCATACCCAACTTTTACTGGAAGACCTGCTTGCTCAAATCCATGAGTTAGTCCTCCAGCACCACAAAATAAATCTACAGTAGCAATACTACCAGTCATTTCTCTCCTATTTCTGAGATATATAGCCCAACTAACTACCCTAGCGCATTTGCCGCATTACTACAAGGTGGTGGACAGTCTGCATATTACAAATTTTGATATCTAAAACTAGGGTAATAAGACACTATTTTCAAACAACCCACTGCCGTTTTAAAGTTTCCCCAAGGGTCGGAACTGGCATACAATATTGGAATTGACTAATGTTCAGCCCCGTCAAGTTAAAAACAGTATCTTATGCCAGCATTTTTATTAGAGGTCGGTACAGAAGAATTACCCGCCGGTTTTTTGAGTGATGCTATTGTACAATGGAAATCGCGCATTCCCCACAGCCTAGCAACTCATAATCTCCCCGACGCTGTGGTTGAAGTCTATGGAACACCGCGACGGTTAGCGGTTCTCATTACCGGTTTACCCTCCCAACAAGCAGACAGAGAAGAGGAAATCAAAGGACCACCCGCACAAGCAGCTTTTAAAGATGGACAACCCACTAAAGCTGCCATTGGTTTTGCCAGTAAGCAAGGTGTAGATATTTCCGCTTTAGAAATTCGTCCCACGGAAAAAGGGGATTTTGTCTTTGTGAATAAGCAAATTCCCGGTCGTCCCATTGCGGATATTTTAACCGAACTTGTCCCCCAATGGGTCTGGAATTTAGAAGGCAAGCGGTTAATGCGTTGGGGACATGGTGACGGCCGATTTTCCCGGCCAATTCGGTGGTTAGTCACATTATTAGATGGGGATATCTTACCATTACAATTAGAAAATGGGGCAAAAATTGTCAAGAGTAATCGCATTTCTCGCAGCCATAGAGTATTACACCCCGAACCTGTTAGTATTTCCCACGCTACAGAATATGTCAAAACATTGGCTTCTGGTTTTGTAAATGTCCCCCCAGAAAACCGAGGGGAAATCATCACAAATCAAGTTAAAGCAGCGGCGGAAAAATTAGGCGGATATACCCCAATTTACCCGGAATTATTAGCGGAAGTTGTCAATTTAGTGGAATATCCCACAGCAGTTATTGGACAATTTGAGGAGGAATTTCTCAAGTTACCAAAAGAAGTAATTACCGAGGTTATGGTCAGTCACCAGCGGTATTTTCCCGTTTTCAAAAATGCAGAATGTCAGGAATTATTGCCCAATTTTATCACCATTAGTAATGGAGATCCCGCCAAATCTGATATTATTGCTGTGGGGAATGCGAGGGTAATTCGCGCCAGGTTAGCAGACGGCAGATTTTTCTATGAAGCTGATGTATCTAAACCTTTAGAAAGCTTTTTACCTCAATTAGAAAAAGTTACATTCCAAGAAGATTTAGGTTCTGTTCGTGCTAAGGTCGAAAGAATAGTTAAAAATGCAGAAAAAATTAGTAATCAACTACAATTAAATCCAATTCAAAGCCAAAATATACAAAGGGCTGCGTTACTCTGTAAAGCCGATTTAGTGACGCAAATGGTCTATGAATTTCCAGAACTACAGGGAATTATGGGCGAAAAATACGCCTTAGCTAGTGGTGAAGATCCAGAAGTGGCAAAGGCGATTTTTGAGCATTATTTACCCAGAAATGCTGATGATATTTTCCCCCAAACTCTTACTGGTCAAATTGTCGGTTTAGCTGATAGATTAGATACTTTAGTTAGTATCTTTGGTTTAGGTTTAATTCCTACAGGTTCTTCCGATCCTTTTGCTTTACGTCGCGCTGCTAACGCCATAATTAATATTACCTGGCTGGCAAATTTACCGATAAATTTACAAAGTTTATTAGAGTATACAGCAACAAATTTTGCAGTTGATTTTCGTAAAGATAGAATGGGACTAATTAAAACTTTGCGAGAATTTTTCTTCCAAAGAATACGCACCTTATTACAAGATGAAAAACAGATAGATTATGATTTGGTAAATGCGGTTTTAGAAGAAAATGATCCTGAATATACAGAACGTGCATTAGTAGATTTATTAGATGTCCGCGATCGCGCCATCTATTTACAAAAAATCCGTCAAGATGGTACATTAGATAAAATCTACGAAACCGTCAACCGTTCTACCCGGTTAGCAGCCCAAGGAAATCTAGACTTGGAAACCCTAGAACCACAAACCTTAATTAACCCCGAACTATTCCAGAAAAAATCTGAATCTGCATTTTACAACGCCTTGGTTGAACTAGTTCCCCAAACCCAAGCAGCACAACAAAACCGTGATTATCAACTGTTAGTAACCGCACTGACAAAAATCGCTCCTACCGTGGGTACATTTTTTGATGGTGAAGACAGCGTTTTAGTCATGGACAAAAATCCCGATATTAAGCAAAATCGCTTAAATTTGCTCGGATTATTGCGAAATCATGGTCGCGTTCTAGCAGATTTTGGTGCAATAGTTAAAAATTTGTAGTCAAAAGCAACAAAAAGTTGTGTAATTGCTGCCAATTAACGCTACTATAGTAGAGCTTAACCAGGGATGATACACGGTCAATGCCAGAAGCGTTAATTATTGGATTAGGAAAGTCCGGTGTTGCTGCGGCAAGATTGTTGAAACAGGAAGGCTGGGAGGTAGAACTTTATGACAGTAGCACCTCCCCAACCCTTCTCAAACAACAACAGGAACTCGCCAGCGAACACATTACCGTTAAATTAAAAACCACACCAGAATTTACCAATTCTGATTTATCCAAGTTAATAATTGTCAGTCCCGGAGTTCCTTGGGATATTCCTATTTTAGCCCAAGCGCGAGAACTGGGAATGGAAACTATCGGGGAAATGGAACTAGCTTGGCGACATTTACAAGATATCCCCTGGGTAGGAATTACTGGTACAAATGGTAAAACCACTACCACAGCCTTAATTGCGGCTATTTTCCAAACGGCTGGATTAAACGCCCCTGCCTGTGGTAATATCGGTTATGCTGCTTGTGAGGTAGCAATCCAAAATAGTTTGACTGAGCGAAGTCGAAGTCCAAAATCTCAAATCCAAAATCGCCCTGATTGGATAATTGGCGAAATTAGCAGTTATCAAATCGAATCTTCTGTAACTTTAGCACCTCGCATTGGCATTTGGACAACTTTCACACCAGATCATTTAGCCCGTCACAAAACATTAGAAAATTACTATCATATCAAGGCCAAATTATTACACAATTGCCAAATTCAAATATTTAATGGTGATGATCTTTACTTGCGTCAATTAGGATTAAATCATTGGCCTCAAGCCTATTGGACAAGCGTTAAGGGTGAAGAATTTCTGATTGGTGAAAAAGGCTTTTATATAGAAAATGGCTGGGTAATGGAAAAAATCAGCGCCACACCCCAAGCCATTGTCGAGGTATCTGCATTGCGAATGGTAGGAGAACATAACCAGCAAAATCTGCTCATGTCCGTCGCCGCTGCTAGATTAGCAGGTATAGATATTACCGCAATTTCTCAAGCTGTCAGTGAATTTCCTGGTGTTCCCCATCGCTTAGAACATATCTGCCATTGGCAAGGCATTGATTTTATTAACGATAGTAAAGCAACCAATTACGACGCAGCGGAAGTAGGTTTAGCATCTGTGCAAAGCCCCACCATTTTAATTGCTGGTGGAGAAGCTAAAGCGGGAGATGATACCGCCTGGTTGGCACAAATTCAAGCCAAAGCCGCCGCTGTCTTACTTATAGGTAACGCAGCACTGGCATTTTCTAAACGTCTGCAAGAAGTGGGATATAGTAATTATCACATAGTCGAAACCATGGAAAACGCCGTATCCTTATCTGGGGAACTAGCGAAAAAACATCAAGCTTCAGTAGTATTACTATCTCCCGCTTGCGCTAGTTTTGATCAGTATCCTAACTTTGAAATGCGCGGTGAAGACTTTCGCCAATTGTGTCATAAGTATCTAATCTAAGTTGCTGGTTGGAGAAATTGTCTGAATCAGGATGTCCAGGATTTTAGGATTTACGGGATGTTGTTTAACAGTATCGTGTTTTGATTTTTGATTGTCCATCTTTATCTGTGTTTATCTGCGTTTATCTGCATTCAATTAATTTGGTATTACTGTTAATTTTTTTAAACGAACCACTCCAGACACAGAGGACACAGAGAAAAAATTTCAGTCAAGATATTTGCTACGAGGTAATTATATTATTCTCTGAATCAGGATTTACAGGATTTAAGGATTTACAGGATAATGATCATAAGATTATGCTTGTTCGTATGCTGCTAAAAAATCTTCCCGTGATATTCCAGCTTGAGTACAGATCGATCTTAATGTCGAACTTTTAATCTGGGAGTGATTAGGTATAGTTAAGGGTGTTTTTGTTCCGTCTTTATTGTTTTTTACCATGACAATATGTTCTCGTTCTCGAATCATACTAAATCCGAGTAATTCCAATGTTTTAATAACTTTTATTTTTGGTGCATCTACGGGAAATTTAGGCATTAGATAGTCACCTCAGCTTCAGCAACAAAAGCTTCTAAAATCGGTGATTCATCTTCTAAAACTTCTTGACCAAATACTTCTATATGACATCGAATTGCTGATTTTACATCTGCTAAAGCTTCTTCATAACTGTCACCTTCACCAACTATAACTCCTTGAATACCAAGGGGATAAGCAATATAACCATCAAAGTGTTTTTCGACAATAATTTTAATTTGCTTCATAAGACCTCACGGTAAGTGGGAAACGAGCCTGTCTTTAGACCATAGAGACACTGCGATCTCCATTGTATTTCATTAGAGCGAGAATTACTGTAATATAAATTTGGCGTTGCTGATTAAGAGTATGATTTTATTTCACGCAGAGGGGCTTTAGTCTCAGAGAGTAACAGCAATTTTGCATTTGTCTGATAGCGAAGCGTGGCGTTAGCCATATCAGGATTTACAGGATTTTAGGATTTACAGGATGTTTTTTAACAGTATCATGTTTTGATTTTTGATTGTCTATCTTTATCTGTGTTTATCTGCGTTCCATTAATTTGGTATTACTGTTAATTTTTTTAAACGAACCACAGAGGACACAGAGGACACAGAGAAAAAATATCAGTTATTAAAATGATGTACTGATGTTGTAATTTGTCAGAATCAGGATGTCCAGGATTATAGGATTTAGAGGATATTTTTTGATAATTTTTTGTGAGGATGTGAGGGATTTACAGGATTTTTTTTGATGCTTGTCTTTAAATGATTATAAACTATCTAAAAATTACCATTCTGTTCATCCTTTAATCCTGGTTATCCTGATTCTGAGTTAATAATTTTCGTGTTGCTGATTTGAGGTATGAAAATAAAAGCCATTGATCTGATACTTGAATAAATATGGATTCTAAGCTATAATAAATTCATGACATGGGAAATTTTATTTCATGACGAAAGCAGATAAAAGATTTGACTCCCATCTTCAGGAATTAAAAGACAAAGGAGAATAAAAATATGGTGACAAAATTAAGTGATATCATGGCACAATTACCACCGGAACAGCGGGCAAAAATTGAAGCCCGCGCCCAAGAACTGATTTTGGAAAATATGACTCTTGAAGATATGAGAAAAGCCAGAAAATTAACTCAAGAATCTATGGCAGAATTATTAGGAATCCGTCAAGATAGTGTTTCTAGATTAGAAAAACGGGCAGATCTTTTACTTTCTACATTACGTAGTTATGTAAAAGCAATGGGAGGAGATTTAAAACTTGTGGCTGAATTTCCTGATAGACCTTCTGTGATTATTTCCGCATTAGGAGAATTAGAAGATGAAGATTCCATACCGGAATAATCGTCTTGTCAAGTCTTAAAATATAAAATTGCTCAAAACAAATAGATAGATTCAGATTGTCAAGTCTTAAAATGTTTTACTTGTGAAAATAATCTTTTGTCTGAATCAGGATATCCAGGATTTTAGGATTTACAGGATGTTTTTTAACAATATCTTGTTTTTATTTTTGATTATCCATCTTTATCTGTGTTTATCCGCGTTTATCTGCGTACCCTTCGGGAAGCAAGCTACAATTATTCTTGGTATTACTGTTACATTAGCATTATTTATTTAACTATTGATTTATTTGAATTAGCGAGATTATAGATAGTCTACTAATTCTAGAAACTCTTCGGATCTTTCAATCAGTAGTTTTGCATCTTCAGCAGTTAAACGTTCAGAACGATCATAATCTCCCTTTAAACGTATCTGTTCTGCATCAATTAGATAACGGTGAAATTTGGGATCAATTTTACTAGTTCTGGCAAAAAGTTCGCCAAACTTACTAATTACAGCAGAGTGTTTGCTAAAACTGAGATTTTCACCTACTAGGAATGCTTCAGCTATATAAAACATGGCATAATAAGCACGAGAAGCAGCAAAATCAGGTAGATTTTCACCAGCTAAAATTTTAGCCGCACGCAGGCTATCTTGAGCTTTTTGCACTAGAAACTCTTGTTCTTTGTTCATAAAAATAAATACCTTCTTTTTTGATATTTTGGATTAGCATTGTTTGTTCTTTTTCAAAACGACTGAGGGAGTAAAACAGGTTAGAAATTACTACACTATATTTTAAACAAACGGGACTAAGAAAAAAGCCAATTTTTTCAATTTCTTTGGTTGCTTGCACTAAATCTTTAAGTATAATTAATACATCAAAATCCGAATCAGGAGTAGCATCACCACGCGCTTGAGAACCAAAAAGAATCACTGCAATTAGTTGATCTTGGTATGTTTCAAGCAAGTTATTACACAATTCCTGCATAATTTCTTCTAGTTTTGGGTGTCTCATCGTTTAGTAATATTTTCTACTTGGAGATATAGCATTTTTTGTCAGAATCAGGATTTTAGGATTTACGGGATGTTGATTTTATTTGTGCTGTACTAATATTTTAATTTGTCTGATAGCGAAGCGTGGCGTTAGCCATATCAGGATGTCCAGGATTTTAGGATTTACAGGATGTTGTTTGAAAGTCTCATGTTTTGATTTTCGATTATCTATCTTTATCTGTGTTTATCTGTGTTTATCTGTGTTTATCTGTGTTTATCTGCGTTCAATTAATTTGGTATTACTGTTAATTTTTTTAAACGAACCACAGAGGACACGGAGACCACGGAGAAAAAACATCAGTTATCTTTGTGTGGGAAGGGAGTAATTTTCTCGTTCATCTAATTAATTATGTCAGAATTGGGGAAGCTTTCATCAGAAAATAAAATCCTGTAAATCCTCAAATCCTGGATATCCTGATTCTGACTTAATAATTTTCTGAAAGCTTTAAATGTTACAGTTTACAAGTCTCGATGCGAGAGAAGAGACTCAAAAATAATAACCCAAACACCCAAACCACGCTAAACAATGTGCTGATATTAATAATGATACAAAGCTATATTATATATGCGCGGATAGATTTCTACTCATAACATTACGCAAAGTGTTTTTTAGCGTCTTTGCGTAAAGTAAAGTTACAAAATGGTATTGGGTTAAGCGAAAGCGCAACCCGAGCAAAAGTTTGATAATATTAATTTTGGGTTTAACTTCACTGTATTATTCCATAATTGATGAAGGATTGATATTGATGACGAGAAGCAAGGAAAATAGTTTATGCAAGTAAGACAAGAAATTTTTGATACCTATTGGCGATTTGCTGCTATGCGTCAAGAAGTTTTTTTCAACAAACTTAAAAATGTACGACCACCTTGGACAAGCGATCCTATTCTTAATACTTATAAATTTTGTAATGCTTATCGAGTCAGTGATCGGGTTTCTCAATATCTGATCAAGAATGTAATTTATGATGAGAATAAGAGTCAAAATGAAGAAGAAGTGTTATTTAGGATACTGCTGTTTAAAATTTTCAATAAAATAGAAACTTGGGAATATTTAGAAAGCAAAATAGGGGATTATATTACACTGTCTAATTTTGATTTAGAGGGATATTCAAACATATTACAAGAAGCTATGAATATTGGATATGTGATTTATACCAGTGCTTATATGTCTTGTGCCAGTAAGGAGTTTGGTTATGATAAAAAGCACCAGAATCATTTAGCATTAATTGATAAAATGGTTGTCAAGGACAGGGTAATTAATCGCATAGTGAAAGCTAAAAGTTTAGAAGAGATTTTTCATATTCTTGAATCATATCCATTGTTAGGTAAGTTTATGGCTTACCAATTAGCAACAGATATTAATTATAGTGAAGTTATCAACTTTGATGATAACAGTTTTACTATAGCAGGACCAGGAGCAGAACGGGGTATTAATAAATGTTTTATTGATACTAAAGGAAAAAGTTATGCTGATATCATTTATTGGATGACAGAAAATCAAGAAAATCAATTTCAACGTTTGGGTTTAAATTTTAAATCTCTCTGGGGTCGTCCACTCAAAGCTATAGACTGTCAAAATCTTTTTTGCGAAACTGATAAATACTGTCGAGCCGCTTTTCCTGATTTAAAAAGTAATCGCAAAAAGATCAAAGCCAAATTCACAGCAACTCCTCAACCAATTGATTATTTTTATCCACCTAAATGGTGTATTAATGATCAAGTTCAAGAAACTTTAGCACAGAGATTACCACCATTAGAAATTCCTAATTTGCAAGATAATTCTCAGCAATTATCTTTAGAGTTAGATTCTTTGGTAAAAACTACATCTGAAATTCCGAATTGTATATCAAAACAACATAACAAAAATGGGCAAAAAACTCCGATAAAAAAATCAAGCCTTTTTCAAAATCCAGATACAGAAAAATCTCAACAGTTGTGTCTGTTTTGATATCTTATACTATTTATAAATCAACAGTAATTCAGGGTAAAACATGAATAAGAAAAGAAAACCAGGATATGCTAAGTTCGACTATAAAGATCCAAAAAAGAGAAAATATCGCTATTTACTACGGCGTATATGGGATGAAAATTTGCCGCAAGTTACCTTTGTAATGCTTAACCCAAGTACGGCTGGTGCAGGGGAAGAGGAAAATGATCCCACTATCAAGAAATGTATTGACTTGGCTAGGTCATGGAATTATGGTTCTCTTGAAGTAGTTAATTTATTCGCTTATATTGCAACAGAACCCAAAGAACTCAATGAAGCACTTAAAAAAGGAGATGACATTGTGGGACACAACAATAACCTTTATATTCTATCAGCCACAAAACGTGCTGAGTCAATTATTGTGGCGTGGGGAACGGGGCTTGATAATTCCAGTGCGAAGAGTGCGAAGAAATATCGTGTGGAAGAAGTGCTAAATCTCATTTCTTGTAAAACACTTTATTATCTTGTTGATAGTAAAGGTAATGGTGATGATTTAACAAAAAATGGACATCCACGCCACCCGCTACAACGTGATCGATCTCTTGACGAAAGAAAGATTTTTATTAAAAACGGGGCTTCCAAAAAATAAATTATCAAATATTTAAGGAATTGCATTATGAATTTTGCTGAATATCAAAAACAAGCACTAAACACAGATCAAATTCCTGCTGTTGAAGGTAGTGAATTAATCATACCTCTATTAGGTTTAGTTGGTGAGGTTGGTTCATTGATGACAGAATATAAAAAACATTTACGCGATGGTGATGCACACAAATTATTTAAAGAAGGAATTGCAGAAGAATTGGGAGATATGCTTTGGTATATTTCCAATATAGCCAGTAAGTTTAACCTTGATTTACAAGAAATTGCAGAAGATAATTTAAGAAAGTGCAATGACCGTTGGGGATGGAGAGATTCAACAGAAACAGATAATAAAAATACAAGTTACATCTTTGATAATGAATTTCCAGAACATGAAAGTTTACCACGAAAATTTGAAGTAGAAATTACAGAAGTTAACAAAGATAATTCAGTCAAAATGAAGGCATTTATTAACAAAGAACAGATAGGAAATGACCTTACTGATAATTCTTATAAAAGTGATGGCTACCGCTTTCATGATGTTTTTCATTTTGCTTATGCCGCAGTTTTAGGGTGGTCTGTAGTTACTCGCAGTATCCTAAGACGTAAGCGCAAAAGTAATCCTCTTATTGATGAAGTTGAAGATGGAGGTCGTGCAATAGCTATTGAAGAAGGTATCTCAGCGCTCGTATTTAGTTATGCTAAAGATCACGGTTTTTTAGAAGGTGTTTGTACATTAGATTACCAACTATTAAAAACTATTAAAAATATGACATCTCATTTAGAAGTTTCTCAATGTTCGCTAGGAGATTGGGAAAAGGCTATTTTAATGGGCTATGATGTCTGGCGACAGGTGGAAAAAAATCACGGAGGAACAGTAGTTGTTGACCTTGATGCAGGTTTGATAACCTATCAAATAGGTGTAAGTTAAAGTAAACTAACAAGTTTAGTTAGGATTTTGCATCTGTTACTATCTATTAATTTTAAATCCTTCTCACCACCCCAAAAAACCCACCCCACACCTCAGACAGATGAACAGGTATAGACTCAGCATCTAAAATATCAAAATCAAAGCCAAAGCCCGATTGATACCAAAAGTATGGATTCAAACTTTCATATTTGGACGCTGACACCTACAGATGTCTACAAGACCCTCATAACCACGCCCCAAGGTATCAGCGAGGCCGAAGCCAATTTAAGATTAAAACAATCTGGTTATAACGAACTACCCGAACCCCAAACACGCCCTTTAATTCTGCGTTTTACCGACCAACTAACCCATTTTATGGCTTTGCTGTTGTGGGTAGCGGGAATATTAGCTTTTATTTCCCAAACACCAGAATTAGGTTGGGCAATTTGGGCAGTAATTTGGATTAATGCTATCTTTAGTTTTTGGCAGGAATATCAAGCGGAAAAAGCTTTATCAGCCCTGAAAAAAATCTTACCTTCCCAAGCTAAAGTTTATCGTGATGGAAAATTATCTATAATTGCTGCCCGTGAATTAGTTAGCGGCGATGTCATGCAGTTAGAAGAAGGTGATAAGATATCCGCTGATGCCAGAATTATTCAAAGTCAATCTTTATATGTAGATGTCTCCGTACTCACAGGGGAATCTTTGCCCGTTCCCCGCATTAGCGAACCTGTCACCGCCGCCAATATCCATGCTTAGAAGCTA
>Ga0315905_10001143_pt1 | contig 28740 bp, 20 predicted proteins | sample LakEriMetagenome_5_FD_203522 | JGI IMG/M metagenome (GOLD analysis project Ga0315905, IMG submission 203522) | Freshwater fungal communities from buoy surface, Lake Erie, Ohio, United States - Buoy 4 MA121 | ecosystem: Environmental > Aquatic > Freshwater > Lake | place: USA: Lake Erie, Ohio...
ACAGTTTCCGAAAGTATGGACAGCTGAAGGACTCTCGACGTGCATCGAAAACGGTTACCAATGGACAATTAACAGCACGATGTGGAACCATCTTCGAGTGCAGTGGCAGGGACAGCCTCTAGATCTACTAAGGCAAATTCATGAGGAGGTCCATCTCCAGAAAAATTACTGAATACTGAATACCAGAACACCCTCGAAGCCAGTGGGTACAGATCCCCAACATGGCGAATTCTGCGGGCACTACAATCTTGCACCAAAGCTAAGGTACTCATTGGGGAATCAATGGTCACTGCAGCTCCCTTTTTTGAGGGAGCGGGACGACCATCAAAGCCCTATTGGGGACCTCAGCAAGGACGGAGAGTAATTCTGTGGGAAAGTTTAAGTCTAGAGGGCCAGCAGGAGTGCCTCAAGGAGCCCCAGAATGATGCAGAGTGGGTAGTATGCTCCAAGGCTAAACCGAAAGACAAGGCCACACAAACATTCCGGGAGTATGGGAAGTGCATCTTCGAAGGCAAGCGAGCAAAGGTAAAACAAGACAACGACAACCAACAAGGGAGCTCGGGTCAGGTAAAACAAGACAACGACAACCAACAAGGGAGCTCGGGTGGCAAACACGTTACCAGAGCTAGAAGTTGGTGGAAAAGAGGAGATGTAGACGCATGCGCGGCTCAAACGAACATGCAATGCTGGGTGTCGCAAGAAATGATCTTCGATGGTGAACAAGCAGAAACTCACCTGCGCGAAGCATGGGAACACGAAAGTGGTAAGGATGAGATGAATGTCGTACTACAGGGCCTAGAATAGCACTTCTGGAGGGGAGCGGAAGCCGGTTGGCTGGGATGCTATGACTTCGCAGGAGAAACCTGGGCGGGAGACGGATCGGTCTACAAGTGTGCGATGGGTGCAGGAAGCGTCTGCCTTTAAAGACTTGGGTGCAGTCTCATAGTTCGGGTGGGCAGAGAGGAGGAGGGGGTCAGCTCTCTAAGACCAGAACTAGCAGCAGTAGCTCGCACCCTTCAAGCAACCCCGGTGGAGAGTGACCTGCTCTATCTGTGTGACAGCGAAGCCGCTCTCAACAAGATATCGCGATGGATAGGAAGTGGTCCACGTACTACGCTCGCCGGGGTTGCAAACGCAGATATAATGATGTCAATCATTGAGTGTGTGAGAGCGCGAGTCCTAAGAGGAGCACGCACATTTATGGTTAAAGTCAAGGCGCACCGAGGAGAACCTCTCGCACGTCTGAAAATCAGATTACTCCGGGGGCACATTTATATACGCCAGTACACCATCAATGGACGAAAAGTGTCCTCTGTGTTCTCCTACTCCTTCGCCACAACTCTCGCTGGCACGCTGCGCTGCGGCGGTCGCCCCTTAGCCTCGGCCGCTCTTCATGCAGAACCGTCCGGCGAGTTTCAGCCCGCAGTCGACGCAGAACGCCGCGGCCATCGTGTTCACCCGCCCCGCTGCCTCTCTCTCCCTTTCCACCACCTAAACCCCCCGTTATGGGCTGTTGTTCCTAATAAAGCTCTCTCTCTCTCTCTCTCTCTCTCTCTCACTCTCTCTCTCTCTCTCAGCCTGGCAGAGTCCCCCACCGGGGTCTTTGGACTTTGAAGATGCTAGTTCGTGGTAACGTAGTCATCCGCAGGGCCCAGAAAGGGGTTCCAAGGCGATCGCGAAGAGGCGTTGAGACATCAGTAGGTCCTTACCAAGAAACCTTGCTCATTTCAGGCGCCTGTCAAATGAAAAGTGCTTCAAATCCGAGTCTGTTAACAAACCAACAAACAAGCGAGGTACCCGGGCCGCCTGATCCAGGACTGGCTGGAGAGCCCTGGGTGGCTACCAGGAGCGCCAATGCCGGCGGCTGCACAGCCGCCGCCGCCGCGGACGGTGGCAACGAGGTGTGCTGTGTGTTTTCTCTGCTCATGGCGCTCCCGCGCACGCACGCGCTCGCCGACATCTGACTTGGAGTCGGAGGGTTTACGCGGACAACCCACTGGCAGCTGGGCCGGGGGAGACTCTAACGTCAGTGCCTGGTCGCGGCCGTCTGTTGTCGCCGCTCACACGGCGGTTTCGCCTGGGTTTTGCACTCTTACGCGGAGGTTCCAGAGAGACATGATGTTGTTTATTGATACTCAATTCAGTAACCTCTACACCTAAGTGCATCCGCCAGCCTGAAAACAAAAAAAGAGGCTGTTTAGGGGGCCTAGCACTAAGGATATGAAAAAGTAGGATGGTCCTAGCCGCTCCTGGCCTGCTCCTCACACCACCCCCCTCAGGACTCAGCTCCTCACACCACCCCCCACAGGTGATGGTCGCCCTGTGATTGACCATCACAGGGCGGGAGTTTTGTTTCTAGATGGCTTTACTGAGCATTCCGTCCTCACGCCCCTTACCATACCGGCCTCGGGGCTTCGGAACACTCACGGGATTGTCCCTTCTTTCTGCTACCTCTCCTTAGTCCACCCGCTACCCCTACGAGCTGCCTAAGTTCGTGCCTGAGCGAGGAAAATTATGCGCAAATTTTTTATTTTGCGATACTTTATTTCTCTTTGCGTCGTGACGTCTCACAACTTTGGGGTCATCAGAAACTTGAACGGGAAATCATAGTAGTAAGAAGCGGCGCGGCCCGCCGATCATCGGATGTCATACAGCTCAGATCCACCGTGACACTGTAAGGGGCTCGGCTCGGCCCGGGTGTCCTTGAAAATAAACACTCAACACACACAATATGAGGTGGAGTTATACAGGGACCATAACGTCAGGCTAAGAAAGAGAGAGTGTGTTGTTTATTGGTACTCAATTTAGTATCCTCTACACTTCCATGTATTCACCAGCCGGGGCCGCGTCTCTCACAATGAACACGACGGCGAACAGGATTAGCAAGAGGTTGTGTCTGTTTGGAAAAGTCTCCTCATTCCACTTCCCGAAGACTGTGCATCCGCAGGTTAAAATTAACGATGATGCCATGATTCCCAAGTAAATCGGATAATTTTTGTCTTTCGGAAACTCACACGGTGAGCTTTCTTGTACAGTATTCTACCTGGGGATCTTTGGGGTATAACCAATACCTACATAACTGCCACGCATCCCACTCCGCCACGGTGCTGATGCTTCTAAGTCACACAGTGAGCTTTGTCCCCACGTTTGTCCCCAAATCAAAACGCTAATGATATGTGATGAGCAAAATAACCCTATAATGAAAAACAGCGCAAGATGGCAGTAGTTGTTCTTTGTAGGTTAGCCTTGCTGTTTTGATGCTTGCATTGCGACGAAAGAAGCACTGATGCTTATAATTTGCTTTATACTGTCGGTGTGTGATATCAGTTTCTTTATTCGTGCGGCGCATGACAACAGATGGGACAACAGCTAGTGCGAGAAGGCCCAGCGCGTGTATTCGAGCTGGGCGGAGCGGTGGCGGCGCTGTAGGTCCAGTGCTAGTACAGCAACGGGTCCGTGAAGCTCACGCTCGGGGCGAGCTGCATTTTTGGAGCTCCGAATGCTTGCATTTGCATGAAGCGGACTGCGAGCTGAGGCCAGTCCTCCAGAGCATCTCTTTCACGCACTCTGTCGGGAGCGTGCGGGACTCGTCGAAGACGTCGTGCTCGAGCGCGAGGCGCTCGCAGCGGCGCACCCACGCTTCCGGGTCGAGCACGTCGAGGCGGTGCCATCCAAAGACGCTCCTGGGGCCGGCGAGCTTGAAGGCGACGACGCGGTCGGCGTGCAGCTCGAGAAGCAGCGTCCAACAAGTGACTGAAAGTCGGTAAGTACAACGCCCTGTCGGTTAACACCGCCTCTGGGCGCTCGGGCCCAGCATATCATCGGACAGCCTAGAAAGTACTCGCCAGAGCTCTCCTTGGGGGGGGCTCAAAGAGAGAGAGAGAGAGAGAGAGAGAGACCAAGTCAGCTAGCGCACACGAGAGACCAATAAAACAGGACATAGAGGATTTCCCTCCAAGCGGCTATACCCAATGTCCCAGTGCCTCCTCGCGGCCGTGTTACGATCTCTCCTCTTTCCTTCCGGGAGGAGAGAGAGGCTTTATTAGGAACTACTCCATGACAGGGTCCAGGGTGAGACAGAAAGGGGCATTGTTTGTTGTGTTCTTGTCCAAGGTACATTCCAACTTGAAGATGCAGGTCGCGAGAAGGAAAACTTGACTAAAGAATCAATGGAGATACGATGATATCATATCACGCCTACTCCAATGTCAAGGCGACACCCTGTAAGACCCAGTGCGAAGTGTGATGCACAGAGTCGAGGTTGGCTTCAAAAACAAGCCCCACGCCCATGGCGTTGCGGCGTTGCGCTGTGACGTACACGGGCGTCGGGAGCATCCCTTGCAGCTTGAGGCGATGCCGTTCGACTGGCACTACTTGCAGAATTGGTAGCGGCTCGAGAAGCGTTTTTGGAAGCTGCCTCATCAGCTTGCTGGTGTTGATGTCCCACGATGCGCCGTGGAGAAAAAGGCCGATGAGGAAGCAGCCAAATTCGGGACTCGACTCCACCTCGGAGACCGAAGTCATCACAGTCACTTTGGTCATCAGAGTGCTCTTGTCAAGAGCCCACTGTTTGAGACGACACGTGGTTTGAACCACGGCGGCCAGGAAGGTGGCAGGAATGTGCAAGCCAGAGAGCCACATGACCTTGGGCTCAACGCCCTCCTCTGCCCACGCAGCATATTGGTCTTGTCTCCGCAGGAAGTTGTCCATCCAGACACCAAGTGTCTTTTCTGTTTGAGGTGTCAGCTTGATCCAAGACGTCGGCAGCACGCCATTGAAAAGTGCCGTCCCCAGGTCCTCTAGCATGGCGCTCATGCCCACCTCGCCCTTGAGTGCTCGAAGCAAAGTCTTGAGGGCACCACTCATGGTGTTGAGCAGCTTATTCCAGTGGTCCAGCTCTTGAAGCAATACCACTTGGGTCGGGCTTGGCAACGGAATGATCTTGCGCAGACGGGGCATATCGAAAGGCGGAGGGATCTTGGTGATGATGTCTTCTGCAACCTGTCCTATCGTTTCCTCGCGCGAACCGCCTCCACCACCTGCGGCGGATCGCGGCTGGAGCTCGATGAGATTGCTAAGCAATGCCGTTGAGGCGTTGTTCAAGTAGTCGATCTCGGCGTTGGAGTGCAGCCCGAAGACCTCAGGCCCAGTGAGCAGAGGCAGCGATTCGATGAAACGTGCATAATCATCTCGAGTGGACGATATGTCTGGAATCCCATACTCCACTTTAGCGTCTTTGTAGAAGTAAAATTTCTGCATGCTGTCGAAGAGGAAGTCTCCAAAGTATTCTTGCATGTACGTGTTAAGGATGCGACGGTCATAATAGTCGGTGACCCGGCCGCCGTAGTGCACCTCCCCGACAAGATAACGCAGCGTGTTCCAAGGCTTGTCCTCGTCGCCGTTTACAATCTGCTTGGTCAGATAGTTCTCCAGCAAAGCAAAACAGATGCGGAAGTCGGACTCGTTAAAGTCGTACCCGACGTTCCAGCCCAGTTTCCCAAACTTTCGACGCTCTTGCACAACTGCATGCAGGAAGGCCAGAACATAGATGACAGGCTTGAACGCAGAATTGGGGCACACTGCCAATGCTTCATCGGTGATTTTGCTCCAGGTGCTACGGAGGTTGAGCTTCAGCCCATTCGGCGGTTCAGTCACAACTTTAAATGATTGCTGCAGGATCCCCAACGGGAAGGCATCTGTGGGATCAGTCGTCAACCACAGGCGAAATTGATGGTGCGGCTTCTCGTCCAATTTCTCCAAGATTTTTTCCAATGTCTTGAGCCATTTCGGAAGTAGGTGGCAATTTTGGAGAAGGACCCACAGCCCACGAGCTGCACCAGTCTCGAGGAGGCTAGCGGCGATGGGACCCTGCCCCTGACCCAGGGAGACGTACTTGAGCTTTGGCGGTGCCATGCCCTCGACCTCCGCCAGTTCAAAGATGCTGTACGCTGGGTCCGCGCCTGGAGACAGAATGAACACGACAGGCGTCTTCGGGCTTGACATTTTCAGGACATGGTTAAAGTTCAACACTGGCGGCTGCACATAGCCCTCTCCCAGTTTGGCCATCACGAACTGCGTGGCACAGTGCTGGATGCGATCAGGGCGGAAGCACTTGACGAGGCAGATTCTCCCAAAGAGATCTAGCTCCGTGTAGCCTGCAGGAAATTTGCTGTGTTCCGGCGCCTAGCGGCCAAGCCCAATGTCAGTTTCCCAGTGAGCAGGCTCTTCACAGCAGCAACTAGATCTGCCTGGAACAATTCAAAGCCCAACCTGAAGCGCTATTCTCGTGGCGCTAGGGCCGTATGTGACCGCAGTATGTCTGTAACTTGCGTGCCCATATTACCTCAAGATTGTACCAGTCGAACCACGTGCTTTCATTTGCAACAACGTTGGCTGATAAGCCCTTGAACTCCTGAGACAGGGAGCTCAGAAACAGCAGATCCTTCCAGCCTTGTTCCAGCATCCAAGTGTTGGGTTTTGCAATGGCGGGATCGCCCAGTGCGGTGTTGCCACGAAGGAAAAAGTCGAGCAATTGGAGATTCATGTCGTCGTAACCCGCAAGGATGCGACAGCACATGTTGAACGAAAACATGAGCTTGTGCTTCTCAAAGAGGCCGTAGCACATAAAGTCATAGAAGAGCTGAGTGAGCGTCTTGATGATATTGTCCAGCCGCGCCTGCAGATCCATGTCGCGCTTTGCCTGCTCGAGCGACTTGTTGAACACGCCTAGATACGACGACAGCGACGTCTCATACATGGGATTCAGAGAGGGAAGCGCTGTTATGGAGAAGAAGAGGATGGACCCGCGCTTGGCGGCCGGCACGTACTTTTCACGCGCCACGCTAATCTCCTCGGTAGTCACCTTGGCTTGCTCCAACTTAGCCTCGATCTCAACTGCTGCAGTCTTGCAAGAGTCCAGCGTAGCAATGAGCTCATTGTTGTCGAGAATGTTGCCCGTGGCCCCGGCGAGTTCGCGCAGCAAGGTGTTCTCTGTGTGCACACAAATCCCACACATCCTCAAAGGGTGTGAGTACTCATCAAAAAGGGCCAGGCATTGCCCTACAGAAGCGTCGCTTGTCAGACATACACGACAATACAGAGGAGCATCATTACAAGTCAGCTCGAAGCAAAGACTATTGGGGACTTCACACCGAGCTGCTTTTGCTGGGCTTTATTCTTCGACACCTCCTCCACCAGCTCGAGCCTCTGTGCCTCAAGGTCGGGTCTCTCGTATCCAACAACTACATTCAGGAGCTGATCGCGCAGGCCATCTTGCGTCACAGCAAAGTTGATGATGCTGGCTTTGCCAAAGATTTCAGGAGTGTAGTGGGGGTTGCTCAATTTGCTCGTCAAGTACATCCTGAAGGAAGGGTCCCAGTCTACCTCCTTGTCGCCTAGTTTAATGAACTTTCGGGTGCCTGACACCGTGATATTTTTCTCGAGAACAGGGTTGATGACGGGGTCAAGATATTCGTCGAGATTTTCAAAGAGGAACGGAAAGCCGAAATTGACGCTCATCTCCAGGTGCTTGAGGAAATCTGAGTCATTGAAGGTCTTGACGCGACCATTCAGGTCTTTTCCTTCCTTTTTCTTGATCCAAGTTACGGCTTGCATCTGCGGATCGACGCAGAGTGGGAACGAGGACGCCTGGGTACACAAGATTCCGTTTTGAACCGATAGTTCGTCGGAAGGAAGCCCCTCACTCGCCCACTTGATGACCTCGACTTCACTTGTGAGCAGCGCCTGCAGATTGATGGGGTCGTTTTTCGGAATACTGCGCTCTGACAGATCCACTTGCCATCTGCAAAAAGTCCAGAACTGTCAGTGCCATACTATGAACACAGATGAAACGATACTGTGCGCAAGACGCGGACATGCGTTAATGTGTATACTTGATGACGATAAGCTTCTTGCGGAAGTCAAAGTTGAAAGCGCCGAGGTACGAAAGGAAGGAGGATGTCACAAGACAATCGCCGAGAAGATTTGCTCGATTTGCCTGCAAATCGGCCATGTCCTTCTTCCAGCGCGTCTGTTCAGACGCTAGACCATTGATGAGCTTTTCAGCGGCAGCGAGCTGACGCGCCATGGTCTCTGCAGCCTCCTTGAGCGTATTCTTCTCGAGGGTAGCCTTTTCTAGATCAACCTTGAGTTCATCAAGCATCTCCGCCAGTTCCGTCAGCTCCTTCTTTACACGCGTAAGCCCCTTCTGAGCGGCACTGAGCTCCATCTCAGCTTTTTTCACTGCATTTCTCATTGGGTTGATTTCCTTGGCAACCGAGTAGTAATTGACCATGGCAAAGACCCACTTCAGCAATCCAGCCCCGGCGATGGAAATCTTCTGGAGTCCAGTTGGATTGAACGCCGGGTCCTTCATGTACTTTTGGATCTGATTGACCTGCTTTTCAGTGATGCCATCTTTGTCAAATTCGACCAGGGACTTGAGAAAGTCGCTTGCACCCATCATGACCTTGCACCCGGCCCATGATGTGTCCTTGACCTTCTTCATGATCCCCACTGCACACACATTCTCAAAACGTGAGCTTATCACAGAGGCATTTCGATCAGACATAACCGTAGAGAAGAGTCATCAGGACGCAAAAACTGTGCAAGACTTCACACCGCATTCAGCCACGCCCTGGATGAGCGCGTGTGGCTTGGCAAACCCCTTGATTTCGGTAATGTGATCCTTGCTCAGGTCCTTGAGTGCAGCAGCAGCTTCCTCCAATGCCGGAAGCGCAGCACCGAGCTTTTCTTCCGCGACAGCCTTTTGCTCTGCAATTTCAATGGACTTTACGCCGAGCTCTTCCTCTTGAATGGCAGCGGCTTCCTTTTTCTCAGTAGCCTCCTTGGTGTTTATGCTGATAGTTTCGAGCATTTCGCCGCAGTCCTTTGTTTTTTGATCTACGACGACGGTCTTTTCCGCAAGCTCGATCTGCATGATTGCCACATCTTTACCTGCCTGAATCAGCTTCTTCAAGCCGCCATCAAGCCGCTCGACGAGATCTGTATTGCGCTGGCGGTTACTGCCGAGCTCCTTCTTGTAAGTAGCTATGAAGGTAAGGTAATTTTTGGGCGTCACATAGTTGTAACGGCGCAGCTGTACTTGAAAGTCAATAGAGGCGTCCAGCACGGAATGATGCACAGCCATCATGTGCGAGGTGACCGAGGAGCGAAGATCTTCAGGCAGTTCAACATCAGCAAGGAACTTATCCGCCACTGAACGCAGCGCTTCCGCGGGCCATGGCTGAAACCAATCGATCACCGCATTGTTTACCATGCCCGGGAAGTTGCGGCACCTGCGCCGGAGATCGTCGCCCACCGGAGACATAGCCATGACAATGTGCAGGTTGTCGCGGCTTTGCTCGATGAAGTAGGACCACATGGCGTCCTTGGAGTCCGGTAGGCCCTTTTCCTTGACCTCTTTTGCGACGGAGTTGATGAGGCCCGCACGTTCATCCTCGGGGAATAGGGCAGGGACTATGCCCATAGTAAGCAAATTGTTGATGAGTTCCAGAAAGCCTTCTTCACCCACGTGCTGATCCGTAAACAAGAAGGCCACGGGTTGCTTCTTGAGCATACTGTACATTGTCTTCAGATCCTCACGGAACTCCGCAAAGCCGTACGTGCGCGTGATTGTGATCTAGGGTTTTGGTGTACGGTTTAAGCACAATGTCATAGAGCTGCTCATTGGTAATGATAAACATAAGAAAAATAAACTGATATGCCTAAAATGAAATATATATATATATATGTATTTTTTACCTGAAAAATCACACACTGCGCCGCAAATGCAGCCAGCCGCGTCAGGGACTGTTTACCCGAGCCACCTACACCAACAAGCAGCGCGTTGCCACGGGGCAGCCGAAGGAGACGATGGAGACGCAGGAGATGCTCAATAGCGTCGTCAAACAGGACAAGATTCATAGCTTTGTTTTTTTCGTTGTAGCTGGCCAGAAGCAGCTCAAAAATAGTCTTCACATCACCATATCCGCCGAAATCTTCATTTATACGCGCCTCGAACCCTCCGTCAATGATGGCAAGCGCGTTTCGAAAGTCACCAAAGAGAACGGGCCCTTCAAGCGCTGCGTCAGCCTGTCCAGCAAACGACTTTTTGAGCTGCTCGTTGGCGGTCTTGATGAACCAGTCCTTGTCCTCCTTTGAAATGAGGCGATCGTGAAAGACGCGAAGTGCCTCATTGCGCCAAAGCCGGCACACCGTCACTGGGGATGCCATGGAGTCGGGATTTGACGTGCAGAGACCCTCAGAAATGCGTGACAGATCGCGCAGGTTGAAAACATAGTGGAAGCGCGTGGGCGTGGGCGGCATGGCGGCAACCAGCGACTGATACAGCTTGAGGGTACACTCAGAGAAGATCTTGCCACAGCCTTTGAACCAGTCGCCATCTTTTGGCAGACTGGTGAATGGCGTGAAATGGTTGTCCAGGATAGTCGCAAAAATGCGATTGAGGGACGCGTCTGAGGGGAAGGGGATGTTGAAAATGTTGAACAGGCTCACAAACCTGGGGTCCATCGGATTTCGGGCGCCACCGGGTGGGCCGCAAGCGGCCAGGCAGTGGGTGGACAAAATGTTCTTCCACGTCAGTTCCTCTCGATCGTAGAATCCGCCGCGTTCTATGAAGAGCTTCAACAACGTGACGGGCTGTTGCGTGCCATACGTGTCCACGATCGGCATGTTGATGTCATCGATGAAGATGATGAGCTTTTTGCCTCCGGGGGGGCCATACGTTCCCTTCAGGCGCTTTTCAACGTTGCTCTCGACGTTGACCTGCAGGTCTTTGCCGCTTGTCCGTGACGAAAAGCCGATGTTGAGCAGATTGAACTTTTCGACGTCGAGGCTCTTGAGGTAGTGTTGAAGAGTGGCGGTCTTGGAAGTCCCGGGATCGCCAACAAAAATGGAAGGCCGGTACACCTATCAATGAAACAGAGACACACACATTCGTAAATCGATGGTTTGCGCATACAAGTGACAGTTTGCTCGAAGGAACGCCCACCAATCATCGGAGGCTCACACGACACATCTCAATCAGGAATCACACCTGAACGCACGAGTCAACGAGCCAAGTAGAACGAATAGTGTCGGCCGTGGGGACTAGGATCTGATAGAACTTGCAGCCAGGTGTGGGCGCAAAGTCGGTCACCTCGGTACTCCATTGCACCCAATTCTGGTTCTGGACGTGATATCGATAGTCGAAAATGGTGAATTTCGTCTGTCCCGGCACTCCCGTCCCAGGCACGCTTGCGTTGTCCGATCCAGTCATGCCCGACAGTCGTTTGAGATTGGCATCGAAGCGCCGTTGCTCGGACTGGAGGAGGGACGCGCCAAATGACCAGGTAAGACATGCCAAAAATATCCCCTCAACATGTTTCCCTTCTGAATCGGGCGCTTGTTGGAACATGGACCGAAGCAGGTGGCTCAAGGATACTACAAGGTTGAGGTCCGTGAGCGGCAGGGTCAGTTTCGGCTTCACCTCGTACTCGCCAAAGATCAATCCCAACATGAGCCACTCAACCAAGTCAGGGACGTACTTGCTAAAGAGCTCCTCCAGACGTTGAGTACGTTCGGGGTTGTCCTTGACATTCTGAACAAGCCATCGTTCAAAGTAGGGTCGGTACCCAAGATTTTTGGGATCCACCCACACCATGCCAGCTCTGCTGACCGTGGCAGGAGAAGCGTACTGGAGGTCTCCAACCTCAAAGATCATGGCAGCGAATGACTTCAGTTGAATGCGTTCCCCATTTGGCAGCGTCAGCAGTTTGTTATCGTCCATCACAGAATTCATGTTTTCTACCCATAAGGCATCTACATCACCGTCGTAACAGATGTACCTGGTAAAAAAAAAAAGGAACATTTATTGGAATGCCCGAGAGAGAGAGATAGAGAGAGAGAGAGAGAGAGAGAGAGAGAAACGCACACACACGCAAGCATCTATACACGTGTGATATGTACATGAATGTGACAATGAATTTGTCTGTAGAAGTCCTTCATGAAAGTGAAAAGACACATGAATCCAAACTGACTCTCCATTTACTTCCCTAAATCTTCCGCATCCTTCCCTTCTCTCGTGCCCCCTCATCACGAACCCTAAAGGATGAAAAGAAGGAAACCTCCGCTCATCTTTGCCCTCTGGCAGAGGCTTATTCATTTCGCGGAAAATGTTGCTCAACAAGCCGTCTGTCCAATCTCGAGTGACTGCACAGATGTGTGTGTGTGTGTGTGTGTGTATCGTGTGTGAGAGCATACGGATTCAGAGGCAAACCACTATTATTCACGTACCAGGATCGAGCTCCCCGTAAAGCTCCGAAACCGGGATCATTTTGGCGTTGATCACAGTAAGCTTGGTCGGAAGGCCCATGGAAGTTTGGGTGTTGCACAGAGAATTGAGGACCACGGACTTGCCGCCGCCGGTTGGGCCGACGATCATCGTTGTATGACGAGTCATCATTGTCTCATAAAGCTGGACGATTTTGTCCTTTTGCCATTCAATAATGACAAACGAACCTTCCTTGAGCACATTATTGCATGCCTTGTTAAAGTCTGGGTAGCCCAAGCGAGGACATTTGAGACCGGGGAACAGATCAGTGAGCAGTCCGAGGAAGAGAGGCACATCCTCGAAGACGAACTTGGGAGAATTCATATCTCGCAAAGCTCGCATCAGCACAACGTCTTCTGGCATGTCAAGCGCCGCACGCTTCAGCGAGCCGGCCATGACGAGCACTGACTTCAACGCGCGCAGGCCCCAGTCGTAGTGAAATTGCTTTGAGAGCTGCTCCTTGGCGAGCATGTAAAGCGTCACCATCTTCTTTGCAAGGATCCGTGCCTGCGCACAATGCGGACGTTCAATTTTCTGTTTTAGCCCCCAACTAATGTCCTTTATAGTGAGATATCAAAGCAGAAACGTCAAACGTCAGACTTTGTTCAACCTGATCAAATCCCTCGCTAAGGAGCATGTTTTCGCATATGATGCTTAGATCTGGAGTGATCATTGTCATGGGTCTGAAGAGCGCCTTGAGGTTGTCTGGAAGTTCTGTTCGCCCCGCATACCTGAAACCGTTTCAGTTCAAAAACGGACATTATATATGATATAGATAGTAATTTAAATGTGATGAAAAATAAGATACATACAAATATAAATGAGTATGAGGGGACTTATAATGTAGACGATGTATTACATTGTATTTTGATAGAATAGGGTGAATTTAATTATACAATAATAGAAAAATATGATAATCATAAAATAGTAGATAAGGTTATAGATGGTTGTGATAATTGTATAAATGGTAAAATTGTAGATGTTTTCAACGCTTGATAAATCTTATATTTTTACTTTGAATGTATCAGCTACCCAACAATTCATAAAATTATTATGGAGCACAAGATTGAAAAAATGAAGTTAAAACACGATTAGCAAGATTAGAGGCAATAATTAATTCTTCGTGAATAGTAGATGGAACCACAGACAACGGAACATATTCCTAAAAAGAAAAGCGTATATAATAAGGAACGATACGAACCAGGTACGGAAGAGATATTAAAATATCGGAGTGAGAGACACAAGACAATACATGAGAAGGACTTCTCTTTAAAGATTAAAGTATCTCAAGGTATACTTATATTGTACTTCGATTAGAAACTTTTTTTCCCATGTATATGATATATAATGTATGTGTTGATAGGGAAAGAAAAATGCAATAGACGCAATATATTGAAAAATCGAACCCGGGATTCATTGTAATAAAAAAGCCGCAAGAATCTACCATGGCGATGTCACGACCCTCGAATGCAAACTGCCGGGAGCATCATCATCGAATCAGCGTCCATCAACATAGTGTGAAATCATACATAGTATCACATCATCATACATAGTGTCACAAGTACTGTCACATCATCATTGAATGAGCATCGATCAAGCTTTGCAAGAGTGAGCTTCATATAATCAGCGCATGATGCCGCTCGCATAGAGCTGTTGCTGCTCTCGTAGACAACAAGGGCAAAGGAGAGGCAGACGCGCGCAAGAAGCTGGACAGAGCTTACCTGCTTGACGGTTTAGGGCTTAGGGTTTAGGGTTTAGGGTTTAGGGTTTAGGGTTTCTTGTGCGCGTCTGCCTCTCCGTTGCCCTTGTTTTCTACGAGAGCGGGTACGAGAGCTGGACAGAGCTTACCTGCTTGACACCAGCGGCCAGAGCGCTCAAGATAGTCTTGAGTTGCGCCGCCACCACAGACAACACCGGAGCCTCAATTCTGTTGAACTCGTCGAAGCAGCCCCAGGCACCAACTTGCACAAGACCACTAAAGATGCTTCCCATAGCCTTATAATCCAGTCCGTCACCGCAGTTGAAGACAACGCAGTACAGCGTCATAGCTTTCGCCAGATCTTTTGTTGTCTCGGTCTTTCCGGTACCGGCGGGTCCCGCTGGGGCGCCACCGAGGCGGAAGCTGAGTGCTTGAGTCAGAGTCATGAAGCACCTGACACATTAGCAACACGTTAGTAACACATTAGCAACACAGTAGCAACACATGCTTGAGTCAGAGTCATGAAGCACCTGTCCGTAAGAGGGGTAATGACCAGACGCCCATTGAGACCCTGACACACCCTGCCGCGTCAGCTAAGCATACGCACCTCCAACTTAAGTATGTATTGATCAGGCATTTTGGTCAAAGCAAAAGATGGAGGGCTAGTCTGCCAATCAGTACCATGTACTCGTAGCCAACACGTTAGTAACACATTAGCAACACATTAGACATTAGCAACACATGCTTGAGTACCATGTACTCGTAGCCAAAAGGGGTCTTGAAAGTGCACTGTTTTGCAAACAGGTCATCCTCGGCACGGATCCAGTAGAAGCGCAGCTGGCTCTCCCAGGCAAATTCGCGCTCATCGAGGATGGAGTCCCTCACAAAGCCGTCGATAATGTCGCGAGCGTGCACGTCTGTGTGTGTGTTTGTGGGGAGGGGGGGTGGGTGGGGATGGGTGTGCGTGTGTGTAAGTGTGCGTATGTGTATCATACATACATTAAGTACACACACACACACACATACACACATACGCACACACACACAAACCGATGATGATGAGGGTGTTGACCTTCTTACGCTGTTGGTTGCTGAGCTTATTCCGAGTTTCGTACACCAACTCAGCCAGCTGCTTCGAGAGCATGAAATTGAGGTTCTTGATTGCGTACTTTTCGCCCTTTTGCACCTTTTTGAATCCATCCTCCACCTGCCATGTCCACCAAAGTTTGCCTCAGCCTCCTCATATGACACAAATGTACTCTCCTCCGCATACGACACACATGTATCCTCCACCTGCCATGTCCACCAAAGTTTGGAGCCTCCGTTGACAACCATGCCGATGTTCTCTTCTATCCATTTCAATCGGGCGATCTGCCACGTTTCAGAATACCGGCCAGTGATTCGGGGTATTCGGTTGGCCAAGACTTAATGCGAAAAAAATAAGCATTCTATTCTAGGCCGCAGGGCTCACCTTGGGGTAGTGAAATATACCCTCCTTCATCATCTGTCGCAGCGATACTTTCATTTCCTTTACGACATTTGTCATCCAAAACTCGACGGGCCCCTCAGTGGAAGTCTGGGTCTTGAACTGATATGACTCGCCCTCGGCTGAAGTCATACCCATCACGACCTTGTTCTGCCGCCCGAAGATGAGCGAGGCGCAGTTGTCAAACATTTTGAGACAATGCTCTTGCACCGCAGTGACGTCCGAGGACCCCAGCACAGACAACATTTCGTCATCAGAAATGAAGAAAAAGCGCGGAAATGAATTGCGCTTTGAGTTGAGAAAGTCCGAGAGGCTTTTCTGGCACGCGTCTAGGTTCGTGGCCAACTCCTGAAACATCTCAAGGCGCCCGTCGACGCAACACGCCTTGACGACGTTGCACTCCTTGACGGTTTCCTGCATGGTTTTGTGCCATGCCTTGTCGATGTTTTCGAATTTCTTGGCAGCTTCCGGGAGCTTCTGCTTGATATCTTCAGACCCGATGAAAATCGACTCAAGATACTGCCACTTCTTTTGCACCGTCATCCAGGCATCCAGCGTCTCGCCAATTAGCGACAAGCGCTTGTCCCAGGCGCTGACTTGCGTCATGAACGGGCCTACGAACTTGGAAGCCGACATAGAGCTGAGATTCATGAGATTGTCGTCGATGACGAGAGTAATGTCTTCGGTGGCGCGCAGGCACATTCCACGGTCATTTCCATCGCGCTCGTACTGGTACAGATTAAGGTTTTGGTTCTTCCAATTCGCTTCAATCTCTTCCATGCCCCTTTCAATTTGCACCTCCTTAGTCGCCTCAGTAACGACCTCCTCCACAAACTCGGCCATGTCTGCGAGATTCAACGCGAAGAGCTGTGCGAGCGTGAAGTTGTTCGGATTGATATCGATCGACGGCAGCAGCTTCTTCCAGTGGCGCGGGCGCATCGCGTCACTCTTTAGCATAGCAAGCAGCGGCAGAGAATTCTGAAATCCCGCTACCGCTGCTCCGAGCGTGTCATAGAGCTGAAATACTTGAGTGTATCCAGGGAGTTTCTTGTGCTGCAGCTTGTACGCGCTGACGCCATTGTTGAGAGCATCGATGTTCAGCTCCGAGAAGAAAAGAGCGCTCGACCACCCGCGGCAAGCGTCACGGAATTCACCGTAGAGGACTGCAGGGCGGGGTGGGGGGGGGAATAAGCGCGGAAAGAGGACCAGTGTGTCACAAAATGGCTGGATCAAACGATGACGCCTGAGGACCCAACTAGACTAATCAGACCACAGCAGTACATGCCCAAGCAATGGACATGCTAAGGGCATACTCTCACCCATGATCTCGTTAATGCATTTGAGCTTCTCGGTGGCATCAGCGAGCTTGTTGAAGGAGACGGGGCTGAGGTATGCACAAGTCAAAAGCGTTCTGGTACAAATGTGAGGGAGATGTCTACTGAGGTAAAGTGACCTACAATACTATGCGGGATACCTTAGGTCAAAGAGCTTCATCGCAGACGCCAACCCGTCTTTCTTTGTCTGCAGCGTCTTGAGATGGGCTGCATATGTCGTCGATAAATCATAGGCCACATCCAGCTCTAAGTCTACCGTTGCAGGGCCCTCGGAAGAGATTCTATTGAAAAAGTCTTCGGACTCCTTCAAAAAGTCTTCGCATTCCTTTGCGGTGGCGGCGGCAAATTTTTTCTTGATTTTGCCGACCTCCCATGATCTTTCCTTGGCCTCCGCCACAACCTTGTTCCAATCAGACAACAACACGCGAGAACTATGCAGCTCCGCATCGTCGACAGTAATCTTGTAAAATTGCAGAATATCAAAACGCGCCTCCACGTCCATGGCTGTGGCTTCGATTGCTAGGCTCTCCTCGAACGTGTTGTGAATTACCTGCAACAAATGCTTGAATTCGTTCATTGTGCTAGGTGTCTCCTGCAGATTGCTGCGGATGTATGCAATCTTCTCTTTCACATGGGTGAGTGTCGAAGTGGCATCCTCCCGGAGAAATTTGCTATAGATGTTAGTCCAGCTCACGGCTTCCGCGGCGTGGTCAGCGAGCACTTGGTCGTAGTTAATGCTATACACATGTGTATATGTATATGTATATGTATATGTAAACGTGTATGTATATGTACCTGTGTATGTGCATTTATCTGCATGTGCGTGTGAGTGTGCGTGAGTATGTGTGAGTTAGTGTGTGTGTGTGTGTGTACCGCAAAAAGTCCACTGTGTGATCTCTCGGGTACAAGGCTAGGTCGCGCACGATATTCGCATAACGCTTGAGGCGCTCATCAAACTCGATGGGCGTGCGCGCCTTGCTCTTGACAAACCGCTCAACAACAGTTTGTCGCTCGTCATTCCACAGCCGAAAAAACTTCCCAAACCGATTATGGAATTTTTCGACACGAGCAGTGGTGTTAGGCAGGGAAGTTTGAATCATCATCATCATCTTTAAGCACTCCGGATGCTTTTCCACATCCTCGTAAAAGCTAACAATAAACGGTTCATCTTGTCCCGGCATTTGCTGTGGCGGGCACGGAATGCATGTCCCAGCCATCCAGCGCACAAATGCCTTACAAGTCTCCACCACCACACCTTGCAGCAGCTTCTGCACAGTTTTGTGCACGTCTACGAGGGACGGCGATGTTACAATGGCCGGCGTTGCGCGCGCCGAGATGCGGATAAGCGGGCGGCTCTTGGCACCATTTTGAGATGGCATCATGCCCAGCAGCAAAGCGAGGTCTTGCATGCCTGCCATCACCGCGGTCACCAGTGCCTTGTAGACCTCCTTTTCGAAATACCTATAGTAGGAAGCCATCTCTGGCGAGCGGCCAGTGTTAGCATCGACTGACACCTCTTCAATCTTACATAGCAGCGGGTTGATTTGATCGTGCTGCTTGAGCAGCCCCTCGACCACTTCGGCGCGATGATTTTCTATGCGCGAAAACATATGCTGCAAATCAAGGCCCTCCTTTTCGTCGCCAAATAGCTTGGCTTCTGAGGGCACAAGCTTGGCGCGTTGGATATTCTTGACGATGTCGGCGATCGTGGACGCGTTCTTGTCGATGAGCCTCACAAAGCCGACAAACGTGGAAATTTCCTTGTTTGTCTTGTCGATAAAGTCGTTCGAGCCCAGCGAGACCCAGTTAAGGGCCGTGAAGCCCAACGACATGCTGGCCTTGAGACTTGCGGCCTTGCTGCTGCAGAGCTCTCGGAGCGACGGGTCTAGTTCATCGAGCGCCCTGCGGTAGTTGGCAATCGTGTGCTTAAGCGAGTTATACAAGTGGATGTACTGCTGCTCTCGCAGAGCAATATTCAGCACCGTCTTGCCGATGGAAAAGCCCATCTTGTCAAGACACTTGGCCTCGCGCATGAGCTCAAGGAGCGCGGCAGGGAAGTTGACCGACACCTCGCCGTCCTCGTCGATGCGCAGCACAGGCATTTTGAGCAGAACGATCGCGTCATTCTCCGAATTGTTGAGCCACACCGCGTGCAGGTCGTTTTCGTAATTGCGCAGCCCTTTGCCCAGCTCAATGTACTTGCGGATAGTGCGTTTGCCCATCTCCGAGTCTTCAAGAAAGCCATTGGACTGGAACTGCAGGATGGTCTTCTTGATGCGGAAAAAGAGGCCGCGAGACCACATGATAGCGCCACACACCGGCGGCTGATTCTTTGGAATGATCGGATTGTGTTTGTTCTTTTCCCAGAGCTGGGTGACGCCGGAAACCTCTTCGGTGAACTGCTTGAGGATCTCTTCGAGCTTGCCGCTGACAACCTCTGAGATGCTCTGCCGGCTCTTGATCTTTTTGAAGTGGAGGAGCAGCTGCAGGGCGGCTTCGGTAGATCGCAGCTCAGCAAAGGACGCGTCAATCAGCACGTTAGTCGCCTTGTCTATGGCCACCACCTGCGCCTCAAAAGTCGCCATGAGCCCGTCCCAGAGGATCTTGTTTTCGTTCACCTTCTCGTTGGAGTTGTCGAAGATGTCGAATTTGATTTCGCGAAAGGGCGTCAGGATGTCGCTCACACTCTCCGACATGAGATCGATAGCCGAGGCGTCGCCGATTACTTTCTTCAGCTGAGGCCCGAAGAATTCGGTCTGCTCGCACACTGTTCGCGCAACGTGCTCGAGATTCTCCAGCTTGCCCGCGATGAAGTCCGTTCTCCCGAAGAGAATCTTCTCCGGAAACTCCCACCTGTCGCTCACCTGCCTTGTGCTCTTATCTTGCAGACCATCCTTGCTCTCACCCTCAGGCTCCTGGCCAGTCTTTTCGATCTTTTCGCGAGTTTTCTTGTAGGTGCTTTTCCACGACTGCAGCAGGGTCTTGGCCAGGGCAAGGCTACTCGCCACGTGAGCCGGCGAATGCTTACTCAGGAGCGACGGCACATCAATCTCAACCACAATGCGGTCGGAGATCTCATCGGCGATGCGCTGCATGAGCCCCGACATGCGTTCGTCGGTATTGTAGTGGCGACTAAGCACCCAGACCATGCGGAGGCCGTTGAAGAGCGACGGCAAGCTCTCGGTGATATCAGCCAGCGGGGCGGTGCTTATCATCTTCAAGTGGCGCTCGAGCGTGGAAAGAAACTTGACATTGTCCTTGGCCTCAATGTGAAGCTTCGAAAGTTCCTGGAAGCGGTGCTCAAACTCGGTCGACTCGTCTTCCAGGCACGCTTTCATAGCATTGCGCGCAAGCCCGAACTGCTTGCTCGTGTGCATGCGCTCGCACACACTGTCGAGGCTCATGTACCGGGAGCGCCAGAACTCCACCTCCGCCATTGCGCTCTTGCTGCTGGGCTTGCGCGTCTTTGTCTCCTCCACCATGTCGCGCACGGTGCTGATCCAGGCTTGGAGGGACGACTTTAGGACTGACATTGAGTAGGGGTCCATTTTCAGAAGAGCTGGCCCTCGCTCAAAGTCAATGTCGGGAATTTCCATGCTGACGTTTCCCTTCATGGAGGTCACGGCGCTGGAAAGCGAGGCCGACAGCTTTGTGAGGGTTGAGGCCACCTCTTGTCCACCCAGAGCCCTAGCAGACTCGTTTGAGGCTTGGTGGATTGCAGGTAGGTATGCTTTTGAAATCACTTGGCTCAGTTTCGAGACGCTCGTCATAGATAAAACCCCGCAGTGATACTGCTCGTCAAAATCGTCAGATTGTGCGGCTCCCAGTCTCTTGACAAAGTACGCTGCTGCGATCCAGTCATCGGCCTCCACCTCACTGAACGGCAACGGCCGGGCGATGAGTCTCGAGATTTCCTTACGCGCTGGCAGTGTTCGACTGGGCTCCCTCATTTCCGACACGGCAGTCTCATCCAGCACGTTGTCAGCGTGCTCGCCAGGGATCTCGATACCCCTTCTCACCGCTTCACTGTCAAACAGCGCCTCTCTTCCACCATCCTTCTTGTATACATACATACGTATATACGTAATTACGTATATACATACATACGTATGTTTACAGCGTGAGGACGTAATATAAGGTATGGGTGGTTTAATTAGGACGCAACGTGTACATGCCATGCCACTTGCCCTTCTGGAACTCGCCCATGTACATACATACATACATACATACACACGTATTACATACCTCCGAGGCTTCGTCTTCGGGGCCGGAGACTGGCGCAACCTCTGAGGCACCGGCCTCTGCTTCAGCTGCTTCAGAGTCTTTCACTGCGGGCTCGTTCGAATCAGCTGCGCCCGCAGGCTCTGCAGCAAGCTCGGAGGCTGGCTCTGTGGCTTCGCTGTCGGGGGCCTCCATGGAGTCGGCAGCATCACTCTCAACAAGCTCCTTGATGACCACGATTAGCAGGCCAGAGGCGTCCGACGACGGAAAGTCGCGCACTGCAGCCTCAGATGCCTCGTCGATCAATGCCTCTGTCTCTGGAAGTGCCAGCCTGCGCGTCTTATGGTCGGCATCGGGCCTGTCTCCCTCCGCCGGGAACTCCGGCTGTGCGCCACCATCGCCGCCGACGCCGAGATATCGCCGAGCCCTCTCCAGCGCCCATGCCTCAAAGGACATGTGATTCGCCTCCTGTTCAATGTCTGTTGAATGACGGTTTTATCCGCCGTTGGAACTTCCCAGCAACTGTCCCGTTCAATTTTTCGCAGATGTCCGCATGGACCACTGGTCTGAGTCAGTATGCCAGTGCATACAAACATACGCGGCCCTTGCTGGTATCATTTGCCTTGTACAAGGTCGCATTTGCCTCAGAGACCGCACGTGCTCTCATGACAACCGGTCTCTCACAACCCCTAAACCAAAAACACAAATCCCTAACCCTGAACCCTAAGAGATGCACACCGTCAGATAGACCCATGATGTTGGAACACAGAGAGATCCCCAGATCAGGCCCTTGCTGGATTCATGTATTGCAAGTCATAGTTTTTGGTAGCGGTCTTTTCATCCCCCGCATTTCTGGCCCCGCGAAGAGAGGTGTTTGTCCTCTCTCGCTCTCCCGCTCACTTGCTCTCTTTTCCTCACGTCACAGGCCTCTTCAGCGTTTTCGACGACTTTGAGGCCCTGTCCGCGAGCACCCTGTTATGCGGAACCTTGAACCTCTGTCTGCCTGCCCGCAACGCGGTCGACCTGCATGGAGGCAGAGCTTCCTGCAGGATGGGCGACAGGCAGGCAAACGTGGCCAAAGCATTCCGGGGATGGGGCTGCACAGACCGCGATGCAGCATTCACGGTCAACATGGCGCTGTGTACAGCCTGTCCCTGCATCGTAATCTACTGGCGAGCGCAGATGAGAGCCATCTTTAGCATTGATGGTAAGGCTCGAGCTTGACAGTGGACTGTGGAGTAGGGTGTTTCTCGATACCGCTTGAGATACAAGACTGAGGAGAAGGCCTCCGCGTGGACCTTCCTGACGCATCTGCATATCTCCTCAGGAGCCTTGGCAGGAGACATTTGCGCCTGCGTGTGCTGCTTTCCGTGCATGGTAAGACTCGCATGTGAGCAGGAGGCCTGAGGGGAGAGGTAGCGAGCTTGAGTTTGTACAGAGTGGCATAGCGCGAGAGCGGATCGCATCCGCCTCTGATTGCAGTGGAACCACCGTGGACCTTCCTCACACCTCTGAATCTCTGCACGTTAATGCGCAGGTGATGCAGGAATCGAGAGAGCTCAAGTCCAGAAATCTGGCCCTCATGACTCTGCCCGTGGCAGTCACAATGAAATGATTTAAGACCCTCCCAATCCCCCCTCCCAATTTATCATGTGGTGCTAGTCCAACATCAGCATCGCCTAAAGCAGCAGGGGATGCCCCCCCCGACGCCCGTTTCTCAGCGCAATGCAGCACTGCAATGGGCGTAGGGCTTGTTTGTGAAGCCAATTTCGACTCTGTGCGCGTCGCCTGGAGTAGCGCCTGAGACTACTACTATGCATGTTACAGATAGTGCTCACACTTGCACTGGCTGTGTGGCCTTCCCAGCTGTACTTAAGTTTGAGTGTGGCCCAAGCTGGTTTATTTAAGAAAACAGTACAGGACAGTGTAGGCCTCTGGGCCTCTAGTCATACAGCGAGTCACAGTGTGTAACTGCGAGGTACAGTGGGACCTCTAAATTAGTCATCTACTGTAACTGCGGGACCTCACCTCTAGTCATCTCCACTCGATGTTTTCTGCGCCACGTTGAGTTGGAACTTGGTGTCCGGGTCTTCCAGCGCGGCGCCCCAGGCCTTGTTGTGACGCGGAAAGTCGTGACGCTCCGTGTCCACCGCCTCACCCCGGTAGTCGTCCTCCTGCTCGGTGGGGGTCAGCTGTGGGAAGTGCCGGGAACCTTGACCTTGACGCTACAGACACGACGCGTCGCCTGCACCTGGCCAGGGTAATGCTTGACAACCGTTACGAATGCGTCCATCGGAGTCTGGGCTGCAGGCGTAGTGCAGGGCGTTCCAAGCGGAAGCCATGAGGCTGTCGGAAGCCACGCAGATGTCCTCTGCGCGGCGGTGGCTAAAGTTGGTACGGCTACAAGTTGACTGATGATGATGATGATTGAGTCCTGACCTTGACCGTGACCTATCACGGAAAGAGAGTTTCACTTTAAATTGAAGGGCGTAGACATCCCAGGCTTACTCAAGTTACGGCCTAGACATCGGGCTTACTATTGAAACAGTACAGGCACGGCGTGGGTGTATGGGACCTTCGACCGTGCTCTCAAGTTACAGCGTGGGCTCGAGGGCTCGCACTGGGCCTCAGTGTACGGCGTTGTACTGGGCCTCAGTGTACGGCGTCGCTGACTGTGGTGTGGACTACTACGATGTGAGTACGACTGAGATGATCATCGTGCAGAAGGCGTGGAGAACAGAAGCTCGCACATTGATTTAAGCATATGAGCGAGTATTCCCACGTTGTGTAAATAATAGGGGTCCAGATGATGCCAAGCTTTTCAGCGACAAAGGTCCCTTCCCTATCCATTCTTCTTTACCCCTACTACCACCCCTACCCCAATGTCCACGAGACACTCTGATTTGTTTTCAATCCCGTGCCCAGAGACACGCGTGCGCTAAGCAGAAAGGACACAAAGACGCTTAACGTATTCACTTTTTGCCGCCGCGCTCCTTGATGCCTGCAATCAGATTCTCGCCCTTTTGAAAGTTGTAGTACGCGACAGTCATGGCATCCTTGAGGACGCCGTGCTTCACATGAGTCAGCTTGATTTTGTTTGCGCCTAACCCAGTCAAGTGCTTTGCCAGCTCTTCCTTCAATTCTTTCACAGAGACCGTGGGCCCGCGGTCCACAAGCGTCACAGATTGCCCGTAGAAGCTGTGCTTGTGATTGGCTGGTTCATCTGGCACCGACACTCTGATGTCAACGGGATCCGGGTGCAGCTTCGACCAAGTTTCTTCAGGCACGAGCGTGGGTGTAGGCTTGGCTTTTTTGGCGTCGGGCCCCTCGTTCTGGGCTGCCCCAGGAGCAGGGGGCATCCCCGGCGGCAATGCTCGGATACCAGGAAATAGGGAAATCGGGGGTACTGATGATCCACTTTGCTGCTGTGCTGCTGCTGCCACGGCGGCATGCTGAGCCAACATGGCAGCACCTTGTTGGGCTGCTGTCATTCCTCCTGCTGCAACACGTACACTGGTGTCAACATTCGAGACAATCACTTGCGATTGCAACAGATGGCGCAAAGCAGAGACACAAAGCGCTGCCTGCAAGCCGCGCGTGGCGAGGCAGACCTGCTTTTGCCTTAGCAGCAGCCGCCACAGCCCCCATCATCATCATCATCATCATCGGGGGGGGCAGGGGCACGCCCGGTCTTGGCATTGGGGGTGGCAACCCTGATACTGGCCCCGGCAGTTTTGGAGCGGCTGGCACTTCAGGTGCAGGCGGCATACCAGGTTGAGGCGGCATACCCGGCGGCGGCGGCATCCCGGCCTGCGGATTCTGACCTGGCATTGCCGCACTTTCTGGTGGGCCGCCGGCCGGGGCCGTGGGCTGACCCATCTGGCCCATAGAAGGAGGCATCGGCATCCCCATCTGGCCCATCTGGCCCATCTGGCCCATCTGGCCCATCTGGACCATCTGGCCCATCTGGCCCATCTGACCATGGGAAGGAGGCATCGACAATCCCATCTGGCCCATCTGTCCCATCTGACCTTGAGGAGGAGGCATTGGCATTCCCATCTGGCCCATGTGGCCCATCATCTGACCCGTGCCAGCAGCCTGCTGCATGGGCTGCGACATGGGGGAGTTGGGCATGGGCTGCGACATGGGAGGTGGCATACCAGCTTGCATCCCTGCCTGCATACCCGGCTGACCTGTCTGCATACCACCCGGTGCCTGCTGATGCATGCTATGCGAGCCGGCGGGGAGCGGCATACCTGCATGTGCAAGGCGTGCGTGCAGACACAAGTGCCCAGTACTGTCTTAGAATGCAGCGCGAGATAAGGGCAAGACGAGCAACGGACACAAGTACTGACACAACGACGACAGAAAGAATCGCTTGGCGCTCACCTGCCATCCCTTGATGCTGACCGGAAGGCGGCATGCCTGCCAAATGATGCGTGCCCAGCTGGCCTTGCTGCTGCAGCTGCTGCATTCCACCCTGCAGAGGGTACCCCTGCGTACCCGAGGAAAAAAATCCATACATGCGAGAATTTAGAGCAATCAAAGCGCATTTCAGAGCGCAGTTCAAAGATCGCATCTTAAGCGGAGAAAACATTTGCCTGTATTTTTTTCTCATGGTTGCACTACATTGGGATGAGTACTCTCAAAGCAAGCTGCGGATGAGTCCCCTCGTGCATCCTAGCGGCAGCATAATAACCACCAAAAAAATGGCATACCATTTGATTCATTCCTTGCGGAAGCAGCTGCTGTCCTCCACCGGGCGCCGCCATGGCTGGTGCTGTCTGGTGTGCTCCCATCTGCCGCAGGATTTTGTGATTCAGAGACACTACAAGGGGATTTGATTTGGAGCGATGCGTGGCACGCACGCTTGTCTCTCAATCGCACGCAGCAAGCCCAAAACAATGGCAGGGCCGCTCGCTGTCTGCAGGCAAAGACTCTTCTACGCTCGTTGACTATTCTATGTACTCACCCCCATGTGGCCCGGCAGAGGAGCCTGCACCTGAAACTGCTGTGGTTGCATTCCCGGATGCATATTCTGCTGCGGCATTATGCCCGCCTGTTGGGCCTGAGGGTTGCCAGCTGCCTGCATCCCCTGCGGAATGGATCCTGGCGTTTGACCAACGTGAGGGGGCCAGGGCGGCATGCCCGGCGGCCCTCCGTGCGTCGGCAACTGCCCCAGTGCGTGAGGCCCCGCCCCCCCGGCAAACGCTGGCGCTCCGAGGGGGGGCTGGCCCATGAATTGCGGATCCTGTTGCTGCTGCTGCCCGTTTTGAAACTGCGGCTGTTGCCCGACCGCTTGCATGGGCAGCTGCCCATTCTGCCGCTGCCCCTGCTCCATCCCGGAACCCCCAACGCCCATGTGTGCGCCCACCTGCATCATCGCTGACCCGTATGGGCCACCCTGAGGTGGCTGTTGAGGTGGCTGCTGCTGCTGCTGCTGCCATTGCGACAGCTGCTGCCATTGCTGCTGCTGCATCTGCGGCGGCGGCTGCATCTGCGGCAGCGGCGGCTGCCCCCCAACCGCAGGCGGCGGCTGCTGCGGCGCGCTCTGCGCTGGCGGCAGCGGCGGCGGTTGCTGATGCTGCGGCGGCGGCTGCTGCTGATCCTGTGGCGGCTGCTTCTGCGCCGGCGGCTGGATGAGCGTAAGCCGGATGCCCTCCGACTCGCGCTTGCGCCCGTCGACGACAACCCAGTATTTTGGTGGGATGATCGAGCGGTCCACCTCCACCACCTGCACCTTTTTGGCCGACCCGTCCTGGTCCCTGTACCAGCACAGGCTCCCCACAGTGATTTGGGACTTGGTCTTGTCTGCCATGCTGCCGGATGCCACGCTAATTTTTATGCGCGCGGTGGATTCCTGCCCTGCTGAACTTCACAGAAAATGGCCGTAGGGGCTGGCCGTTCCGGCGCCCTTCGCCCCTCCGGTTCCTCGCCCCGCCTCCTCTGGCCACGTTTGCCACGATTCCCTTTTTTAAGTTTCCCTTAAAAAGATTTGGTGTTCTCCGGAGAGAACAGCTTCTGTGTGACCCCTCGCTGCCTATGCTGTACATGGTTGTCCCGCGTGGGCAGTCGCTCGGCCCGCTAAACGGGCCCAACTGCATACCGAAGGACCCGCCCGTTGTAACGGCCTGGGGCACCTTTGACGGTGCGTTTCCGCTCCCGCATACCCGCTGTTGTCGAGTGTGCTTGCACGACCCCAAAAGTCAGCAAGCACAGGGTGTCGACGCCATCCGCACCAGGCGCCCAGAGCGTTTTTCGCCCCCCCCGGTACACGTCACCGGCAAGCACGCCGGCTGGAGGGGAGAGGACTTGACCGATGTCCGTGCTTACAGGATGTGGCACCTGCGCCGGCTGCACACCGGGGAACGATATCACCGGCATATACGTGAACCAGGAGGAGACCGCGCCGGTTGCCTTCTTGTAATGAGCGCACACGCGCGGAGCCTGGGGATCGCAGGCCGGAGTTCCCAATACTTGCGGACGTGAGCACACTGGGAACGAGCGACCGTCGTGCGTTGAAGGAAAGAGAGCGTGAAAGTGCGGAATTGCCGTATGATCAAGAGTATAAGGGTAGGTGTCGTCTCTATGAAGGCGCACATTGCGGAAGCATATGTTCGTGATGAGTGTGTGGCTCGTCCGTCGCTCGTTCACTGTCACCCCGCTCGCGCAGTTCTACCCACGATGACGCTCGATACATGCATACGTGCCCCGAGCAGGCAGTATCCACTTGTGCCTCCCTTTATCCATTCTTTAATATAGGAACGGAAAACGCACTCGAGCCAGAGGACTCAGCGAGTCTTACGGTAGTAGCGTTAAAATAGCTGCCCCTACTTGGCCTTCCGAAACTCTTTGACACAGGCGGTGGAGCAGAACACTTGATTCGCAACGCTGAAACCCTTGCCCTGTAGCACACCCTCTCTGCACTGGCCACACTTGGTGGCGGAGTTTTTCTTCGCCTCCTCCTCTGCCACCCGTGCTGCCTCCGCCACGCTCGCCGCGGCAGCGGCTTCTCGGTTTGCTGCCTTGTTGGCCTTCTCTTTGTCCCTCTTCTGCTTGCGCTTCTCAGCTTCCCGCAATTTTTTGGCCTGCGCAGCCTCCTCCGCTGCCTTAGCCGCCTCCTCTTGCCTCTGGATTTCAGCCGCCGCCTCCTCCTTCTGCCTTTGTAGTTGCCTTTGACGCCCGGCCTCTTGCTGCACTTCAAGCGCCTTGTTAGCAACCGCGCACTCAACCTCCTGGACCGCAGCTGCGAGGTCAAATTCCTCGCGCAGCGCTTGCTCTTCTGCAGCGCGCCTGGCAGCCTCAGCATCCTGTTGCTCGCGTAGCCGTTGTTCGTGAAGAGCGTTTTCGAGTTCCTTCTGCTCTCTGTATTTTGCGCGCGCCTCTGTGTATTGGCGGGGTGCGTGAGCGCATTTCGACACAGCGCTATGCACATGTAAAGGGGGGTTTGAGGTGGCACATGAGGTTGGCGGTGGTGCGTGAGCGCATTTGGCCGTGGTTCGTGAGCGCATTTCGACACAGCTTTTCACATCGCTTTCGGTCACCACAGAGCGCGCGCGAGGAAGGGGGGGCGGAGGGCCGGCGGGAGAGAGCTGAAAGTCACGCGCGCGAGAGCTAGAGGAAGAGAGAGAGAGTTGGGGGGGGGGGGGAGAGAGTGTGATAGAGAGAT
>Ga0315905_10001144_pt1 | contig 28738 bp, 30 predicted proteins | sample LakEriMetagenome_5_FD_203522 | JGI IMG/M metagenome (GOLD analysis project Ga0315905, IMG submission 203522) | Freshwater fungal communities from buoy surface, Lake Erie, Ohio, United States - Buoy 4 MA121 | ecosystem: Environmental > Aquatic > Freshwater > Lake | place: USA: Lake Erie, Ohio...
CCAAACGTACCGAAGCGACTGGTCCAAAATACGACATACTTCTGTGTGTTGTATCCCTTATGATACTCGGTAGTAAACTTTATCTGATGGCCGTTCTTTAACGATCGGTATACCGGCGGACTTATTGTGGTGACACTTAGCAGGTGTGTCGAGAAAGGATCTACGTCGTGTTCATTCATCGGTCCTCCTAAAAGGCTACGCCTTTGTGTATTTTATCACAAAGGCGTAAGGTGTGCAATATGGTACCAGCAACGGGACTCGAACCCATGGCCAACTGCTTAGAAGGCAGTTGCTCTATCCACTGAGCTATGCTGGCGCGTGTGGTGACAAGTACAGGGTACTGGCCACCACGAAGGCTAAAGTTTTTGATCGTCGGGAGTACGGAGGTAGTTGTAGTAACCTAGGTTCTCATACAAACAAAGGTGGCCACCTTGCTGTGCGACACGCTCTGCAAGAATGCCATCAGCTACGTACTCTAATTCGTATCGAAGCTTCTGCATGATCCGACCACGAACCATGTAGCATGAGGTATCGGTGTTGCCGACTTTAGGATTTGGTGCGGGCTGCAATCGTACGTTGTTGTTTTGCCACACTTGCCCCCAGCTTACCATGTTTAATTCCCCATCGTTCAACGTACTGACTCGTGCATACCAATCGGGATGAATAATGTTATCATCGTCGAGGATGTAAATCCAATCGAGATCGTCGAAGTACATGTGGTCGAGTGCAAAGTTGCGATTAGAATTACCAAAATGACCGGTACTTGGTGAGCGATAGATTGTTGCTTTTAACCCACCCCCCTCTGGCATCTCGGTAACGGATGCGTCAAGCACGATAGTCCATGTACACTCGGGCGGAATTGATTGCTGCATTCTCGGAAGATTTTCGGGTCGTGTGCATGGCGTGATGATGTGAATCATTAATCCCTCCCTATCCATCAACTAAATTTTTCATAAATTCTGGGTTGCATCGATTGATTTGGTGTAAGATAACGTATACCTCGCCCTCCTCGTTCAATACCTTATTGTCCTGTACGTTTAAGTCCTCGAAAGCAACACTGTCGAGTGTCAATATGCGCGAACTCTTGTGCGGTAGAATCTTTCTAAAGTCTGCGTCGGTGTGATTGTAAATGTAAATATTGTACAGTGCTTGGTCGTAGACGTTGTTAGAACCCGGCCGTCTATCTTGTACATTAACATAGAACTTTAAACAATCTAGGATCCCCGCATACTTACCTAAGATTGTACCCGCACACACGACCGGCTGACCCTCAAAGTTATTGTTATTGTAGCTGGCAACAACAGATGACTGCTCAATCCAGTACCTGTTTAAGCCGGAGCTACCGTTGCCTCTGTCCGAAAGTATGTTCTGCTCTGCCGCACAGTACAGCTGCTCGTCAAATTCTACAGAAAAGGGATCGCTCTGAAAAATGACATCGTCTAGATCACAGAGCATTATTTTATTAATATCCCCATCGGGCCATTTTGATAGTATATCGTAGTAGATTGCATAACGATGCAGCATCAGGTCATAGTTAAAAACAAAATCACTGTAAATTTGAAGGTTGTGCTCAGCGCACAAGTCCTCTAATTCCTTAAACACTTTGCCTTTCTCGCACAGTACGATTACCTTACAGTCTTGGTTATACTTTCTTAAGCTTTTTGCAAAGTAGTGTATTCCACCCTTGTCAGTTTTTAAGCTACCGTACCCACTGTAAACGCCAAAAATAACATTCATATAGTTCTCCTTTTAAACTAGCTGCCACACGGAGTAGCGTTTCGGACAAGCACAAGCATTTTATCGTCCAATTCGCTGCCGGAGGGTCTGAGGCTGTGCTCCGCGTCGATAAACGTTGCTGAGATGTAGTACTTCATGTACGGGGCCAATGCTGATTCGTAGTCAGACTCTGACCGAGATCTAAAGATGTCTTCAATGATAAAGTAACCGCCGGGCTTTAGATACTCGTGCACAAACTTAAGCACGCGCATTTGATCGTTAAAATCGTGAGTTGCGTCGTCGATAATAATGTCAAACTCGCTGACCGCGCGACGAAAACCATCGGCAATAGAAGCTTCTGATGTTACATCCATATGAATGTACCGTGTGTTGTTGAGTGCATCTCCGACAGCCTTAGTTATCTTTTCAGGATAATACTCCCAGCCGGTAAGTTGCGCTGCGGGGAAGTATTCTCGCCAGCACATCATGGAGTGGTTACTTTCAATGCCAATTTCTCCCACGATCAGTGGTTTGTGGCGAATAGATGAGAACAGGAAGTCGTAGATAGCCGTGTACGGATGTCGACGGTTACTCCACGTGTCAATAATGTACGGAGACTTATCCGTAGGATATTTTACTCCAAGATCACAAAGCGGTGTGCGGCTGTTCGACGAATCAATAGTAAGTTTGTTAATCACGTAGTTTTCCTTTAGTTTTATTTTGTACCGACATGCAAGAACGAACTGACAAGTAATCCTTGTCAGTTCGTTTGGTCAACTACTCAGGCAGTTGTTGTATGACTGGACCATCCTCGGTCTTACTGGCCAACAGTTCTTTGAGGGTGTCCTCATCGGTCAGGGTGTAGACCATATCAAAGATGCCAGCGTTGCAGGTAGCGCAGAGTGAGAGTGGGAGGATGCCAACCCAACCAATCGTTCCCCATTCTTCGTCATCAAACGGACTGTCACAAATACTGCAGGGATTACCTGCGGGATGAAGTGGATCCTTATATGGATCGTACTCCGGCATTTTTATTACTTCTGGTGCTGTTGGTTCTAGCGTCATTTTCCCCATTTCCCCCTTCGATAAATTATCATTATGATACAGTAGCTGGCTAAATCCATAAGCGTGTCATCCAAAGATTCATTGCGGGGAGTTTTTGGTGCGGTAAAGTTACCCGTGGACAAATCCCAACCCAGTAAGTTCATCAAGCGCGCAACCTTATCCCAGATACGCACGGCCACACCGGTCTCACCAACCGCGTTTACATTCCACGGCCCGTAGTCGGCGCTCTTTTGCTGATGCATGTCCCACAGTGCCTCTAAGACATCGCGGAATTCTGCCTTCTGCTCTGCATACGTAGGAAGCTCGGCCATGTAAGCGGTCTTTTTAAGGTTAGGCTTGACCACCTGTTCTACAGTCAGCCCCAATCGATCGGTCATTTCCTTTACCAAGTCCGACTTGTTAATCATTCCAGTACTCCTCTTCAAACGCTTTTTCTTTTGCAAAACGCACATTACACGCAGGGATAATTACCGGGAACTTCGTCTCTAGTAAGGCCCACGCTGCTACGGCGATCTCGCGGTGCTCTTTCTGTGTCGATGGGTGCATGCGTACCTGACAGTAGTGCATCCATGATCGAAGACTGCCCTTGAAGTACAGGCGGGAGAGTGTTAACCCCTCGGGCAGCACCGCACGCAGCTGTTCCTTGGCAATGCCCCGTTGTAAGCCCCAGTCGTAAGTAAATCGTGCGTAGTTAATCACTGCCTGTAACCGTGCATACCATTGCTCACGCAGCTCTCGCGTGGCCTCGGTCTTTTCTAGCTCAATACTGTTCTGCCGATTCTTAGTATCTTGCAACCGTGGCTCACGAGTAGAGAACCCCAGCGCAGTTGTCGGGTCAGCATATCGCTGACTAAATTCCTGCACTGCAAAGCTGCGATGTCGAATCATCTGCCGGGATATATCTCGCGTAGTAGTAACCTCCATAGTTACATCAACCATGTCAAACGGACTCCAATGTTTCTCGCGAATCAAGTGATAAATCAACTTGGGTGCTGACCAGTGGTTGTGTTGGCCAGCAGGATTAGACACGCGAGCGTTATAAATTACCAGCTCCTCCGCGGTCATGTTCAACTCTGGCTCGGGCTGCGTAACGGACACAATACTAATTGTCATAGTGCCTTCCAATAATTAATAGCGGATCAAACTCAAAGAACTTAGCGATTGCGATGCCTTCAGAGATGCTAGGTTTTTTAGTACCCTCTAGTATATCCTCAAGGCGTTTAGCTGAGATGCCTGCATACTCGGCCAACTCTTCAACAGTTGTACGGGCAGCACGCATCTCAGCCTTAATGATCTCAGTGGTTTTGGTCATTCTGATGTTGCGTCTGTGCGTAGTGATAGCGCATCAGCCATTCCTCCTGTCGGTAGTCATGCCGGGTTGCATTGCTGCCCTCTGGGAGGTGTAGGGTGGTGTCTTCCGCGGTCTCTCCGCACGTGCAATCGTCCAGCTCCAAGCCACAGTTCTCGCATTCGTCTACCATTGCTGCCTCCGTAAGTAGGTGAGGTAACTAGCTGCTACCTCTAAGTCAGAATTATACCACACTTTTCCGTCTGGGAAAAGGATTAGTGCACCACATCCGTTGGTCATGGTGTCAGCAAAACCGATCTCTTTCGAAAAACTATCCACACGCTTGTAAGCACCAGTCAGGATTGCCAACCGTTCCTTGTTGTGACGATAGAACGGACGCACAAGCGTACCGATGTGTGTGTGACCGCCTACACCAATATCAAAGGGCAGGGTCATGCGATCGTACCCTACCTCAATACCATGCGTGGGGTTAAAGATACTGGATGACTTCCATTGATGACGGATCAGCATATCCCAGCTACCAGTACCGCAAGACACCTGCACCCGCACCTCGAATGGATCGTACAGTACACACGTATTGGTCAGGTAGTTCGGGATGATGTCGATGCCAGACAACTTCTTGGTCCAGTTGTCGTGGTTACCGCTGACAACGATCAACAATTTCTCAGAGATTAGCTCAAGCCAACGGCGGAACATCAAGATTTCGTTCTTAAAAGACACCGCTTGGTTGCGCTGCAACGCTTGGAGCTTGCCGATAATCCAGTTGTCGATACCGTCCCCGTGAAACACTGCGTACATGCCGTCAGTCTTGGAGATCAGGTCGGTGTCTCTCTTTATCGCATCGTAATCAGTGCCCTCACTGCCAATATGCAGATCAGAAAGAAACGCAAGAGCCACTGGTTGATCACCCAGATGAATTGCAGTGTGCCGACGTTCTTCAGCTGCTTTACGCACAACCTTGTGCACGCTACCAGCCGCTTTCCATAATGAATCCGCGTAGTCTGCATCATACTGCACCATGTCTACGCCGCGGATGGTGGGCGTTGGCTGATTACCCATGCGGCGAGTTAATTCAATTTCAGCTTCTTCACGAGTAGCGAATCGCCCGCCGTGGATGTATTTCTTTTGTTCTTTATCCCACCAGCGAATACCGTATGAATTATTTGAAAAATAAATACCCTTCATTTAGTCCTCACCGGTTTGTCTGGGCCGATGTGCGAAACAATCATCCCCAGAATTACCATCTGTGAACCTAGTTCAGCGATCGATGCTTTGAGCGACTCGCGCTCTTCTACAAACAACGTCACTGGTTCTTGTTCACCCCACCTCCGCGTCACGGTTATCGCCGCAATGTTTCCGTTACACTCTAAGCGTATAGTACGTAATATATCCGCCGACAACTCGACCGACCATTCATTTTCTTTCATTAACTCACTTCCATATCCCTTTCAGGTAATTCAGTAAACGTATCATAGTAAGCGTTGAATACACTGCGGGCTACATTTGTCAGCTGTGGTGGTACCTGTGAGAGTACATTACCGTCTTCAATGTGTAGCTTTCTTCCAAGTAGTTCAAAACAAAACCGAAGAATGTCTTTGACTACTCCGTTGTGCATCTTGTGCATCGACGCAATCTCCATTGGTGAGTATCCCTCGCTCCATTGCTGGAGGATAACGATAGAGTTCGGGTGATTGTCTAACATGAAGTGTGCATTTGCTTGCACAGTCATCTCGATTGCTACCCGATCCTCTATCGGTAGTTTGTTTGCTAGGAGATCCCTAAGAGTCTCCCGCAAAAGTAAGCGACTCTTCATCCGTTTGCCTTGGCCAACACAGGTGATTGTGGGCGCACACTTGTTTGCAAAAGTAACCTTCCGGTATCTTCTCAAACGTTGTATCCGTAAGGATGCTCACCAGTGTCTTCGTTAATTTTTCCAGCTTGGCGTCGTAATCGTCCATCACTTTAGCTTCACACAACTCTAGTGTGCGGAGATGATGCCAGATCACACGCTTCGGCTTGTGGCCATACAACTGCTCGTATGCCCACACGTAGATCAACAGCTGTGGGTTGTTGGCCAGCTCTACTGAGCTTGGTTTCTTACCACCACTCTTGTGGTCTACGATCCATTCATCCTCCGTAATCATGTCGATAAACCCACGCATAATTACTAAGGGATTTTCCGCGGGGAAGGGTAACCGAAACCCGAACTCAATTTCCTTTGGCTCGAGTGTACCCCAGTCCATGCCCCGTAGGATAGACTGGCCAAGGGTTACTGCTTTCGCAAGTAGGTTACCCGCGACCACCCCGTTCTCGGAGGCGCTAGCCGCAGCCATTAACTCGTGGAAGTTATTGGTAAAGAGCGGTAACGGGTTCTCCTTCGTCTTGTAGTAGTGTTCGATTGCCAAGTGCAAAGCACTGCCCATAAGCGTATATACATGACGATTGCCCTCCAAGTGATCGATATACTGGTAGCGGTACAGCCGGGGGCATGTTTTGTACAAGTTAAACCGGCTGGCACTGAACTCAGGTAGTGTGTCGGTCACTCTACTTCCCCCATCGGAGCTTCGTAGCGCATTTTGATAGTGTACGCAGCACTCGCAAACATTGATTTGCGGTACTCCAACGCTTTCACGTACGACTCCTGCATCACCAGCTCCGCTTGGATCTCGGCCCGCTCATCAAGCAGTGCGCTTGTGCGTGAAAGCTTCAGTGCACGTGCCTCGTTACTGCGGGGCTTTACCTCCTCCATTGCAATCTGCTGCTCGATGCGCTCAATCTCCCGCTCTTTGAGTACCAGACGTTGCTTCAGACGACCGTATGCGTTGTACGCAGTAGTCATGTCGTAGTAGTCCGGCACGTTATCAATCCATGTCTCAAGATTGGGGTTCATCTCATTCTCCTACGCTTGTACTTGCTTGCGAATTTCATCCATGTCAAACTGCTGAATGCAATTGTCGAGCCCTTGGGCTTTCTTTCCCGCATACTCGTACCATGCTCCTGCTTTGGTGATTATACCATACTCCAAGGCCAATGCCAATAGGTCGTATTCCGGAGCAAGACCACGGCCCTTGAGCATCACATACTCACAGCGATTCCCTTCGCCGGATTGTTTGTTCTTTGTCACTGTGGCCTGAATGATTGTCTTCTCGTCCTCGTTGCGTATCCGCACCAGCTCCAAGATAACGTTGCAGTAGTACCGCAACGACCGTGCACCAAAGGGTTTCTTCTCTGTGCGTGCCATGGGCGAGAGGTTAGCACGGTACTGATTGATGAAGATAAACATTGCATCAGCGTTGTGTACCATACCAACAAGGCGGATAACCCAGCGCGATAACAATCCTGAGGCACCAGCCATGCGTGCTGGGTCGTCCATCTCTTTCTCGAACTCGTCCTTGGTTACCATCGCCGGGACACTATCGAACACAATCAGCTGTAGCCCATTAGTCAGGAACCATTCAACCTGTGCCAGACACTGCTCAGCATACGAGGGCCGCAGTACGAGCAGCTTTGACAGGTCTACGCCGATCTTCTCCGCGTACACAGGGTCAAACGAGCGCTCTAAATCGACAAACAATGCGTTTATCTTTCGAGTAGTTTTACCCTGTGTTACCTCGACCTCTTTGACTGAGGACTTCTGCCCTTGAGCAAGGAAGTCCAAGGCCAACGTTGTCTTACCGTGTCCCGGTTCAGCCAGCAGTTGCGTGATTGTCCCACCACGCAAGCCATGACCCCCCATGATTTGGTTCAACGAAATGATGCTCGAAGGATAGTAGCGGTACTCAATCGGTGTATCTCCAAAGGCAATGTTCGAGAAGTCTAGTTTCTTAGCCACCACTCACCCCCTGTTACTGCTGCAAGAAAAATTAAAAGTATCGCACCCATCTGCAACGCGGTAACCCAACTGTTAACCCACTGCGGGTCAGTCGGATTAATGCGTGCTTGCCGCACACACATCTGACACCAGATAAAACAAACGACCACTAGTAGCATACTCAACATATTCATCACCTACTTATCATACTTAGTAGAAATTGCGGGGTCTACCTTCACCGTGTGGCCAAGATTCGGTAGCACTTCCTGTGCTGCTTCTTCCATGGCACCCTTCAAGATTGTGCTGGCTGTCTCCGCGTACCCAACCGTGCTCTCAAGAATGATTTCATCGTGCACGGTGGACACAATCACCGCCTGTCGCAGGTCCAAGCGATCAAACGCTTTGATCAGCGCAAGCTTAACCATGGTGGCACTGAGCCCTTGGATCGGGAAGTTCATTGCCTCACGCTCAGCCGCCTCTTTCTTCCACCGTTGGTGAAACTCTGCCCGATTCCACCATCGCTTACGTCCGTAACTGTCAGCAACCCAGCCAAACAATACTGCACTGCGGGCACTCTTCTTTAGCCACGCCGTAGCCTCGGGAAACATCTGCTTCCACTGCTCAATAATCTCATCACCCTGCTTCGGTGTATACTTCACACCAAGCGGACCCAACTGAATGGTCATCTGCTTGGCCAAAGAATCACCGCCAACAGAATAAGCAATAGAATAGTTGACCATTTTAGCGACGTCTCGCCATATTTTGTACGGGTGTTCTTTCTTATTCTTATCATTGATCTCCGTCACCCCCAGTACGTGCTTCGCAACGTATGTGTGTAGGTCTCCAAGGTTGGCCACAAGTGCAGCATCGTTGCTAGCGTCTGCAATGATAACCAACTCAATCGTAGAGTAGTCCGCAATAATCAGCCGGCGATTATCATTGACGGCAAACGCGTGGCGAATACTCTCGTTCACCCCAAGGTTCCGCATCTTCTGGTCCGACGGCAAGTTCTGCAGGTTAGGGCGTGAACTGCTAAAGCGACCAGTCGCTGCACCGATCTGATTAAAGGTACAGTGGATGCGCTTGGTCACTGGGTTCTCCATCTCCTGTAGCCCCTTGACATAGGTTGACTGTAGCTTACGAGCACCCACTAAGTATGCGTACATACGAAGTTGAAAGTTCTCGTAGCGACCGAAGGCATCAATCGACTCCAGCAAGTCGTCATCGAACAACGCTGAGTCCATCTCGTACCGCTCGGCAGACTTACGGTGTTTGAAGTCCCACTCAGTAATAGTACGTGCGTTAAGATCGGTGACGTTGATGCCGACATCGTTGAAGTACTTTAGCATCTGCTGGTTCGAGGAACTGTTAAGCGCCTTGTACCCATCACGACTAAAGACCACCTGATCGGCAGCACCATTCTCAATAACCATACGCTGTACTGCTTTCTCAGCGTTGTTAATCAGTAGCTGCAGCACAGGCTCCAGCCCACTGAGGTGCTCCTTCTTGAACGGCATGCCGTAGTACTCCATCATGGCTACTACCGGAATTAGGTCAGACTCCAGCTTGTACACCTTCTCGATCTCCGCGTCTGCAATCAGAATCTGATGGACGGGGTACAACTGCTGTAGCACAGTGACATCCTTAGCTGCATACTCAAGTTGCTCGGCGGTAATTTCGGTGAAGCCATTCGTGAACTGGTCACGCACGGTCTTGTCTAGGGTCAACCCAAGCCGACGATCAGCAATAGCAGCTAAGTTGTTCTGCACACCCAGTTGACCAGCAGTGAGCATGGCTTCTACAATACGGGTGTCGTGAATGTTCCGCATGACGAACCGACCGAACTTGTAGAACACCTTGATGTCAAAGCTTGCGTTCTGCAATACCTTGAGTTGCTCACCACCAAGCATAGGTGCAAACAAACGCACCAGTTCCAAGGGAAGCCGTGTAAAGTCGTACACGTACACATCGGTATCGGTAGCAATCTGCACCAACAAGAGTGTGTACGTGTGTGGGTCAAGGCCAGTCGTCTCAGTGTCCACATACAGCGTGCCCGTCAATTTTGGTAGCGACGCGTGGAACTCTTGCTCATTGATGATTAGTTGGTACATCGGATCCTCACTGCATAATCAGAAAACATAAACGCGATACCATTTGCGATTGCCACAATCTGGCAATCCTCTTGCACAAATACCATTGATCCTACATCACACACCACCTTTATGCAGGGCGGTGTGTAGTACTTCCCTTCCTCTCGCACACGCTTCTCTGGTGCATTCGTCATGCCCGTAAGCTTCTGCATTTCGACAGCCTGAAGCACCGCGTTCAGTACGATGCCATCAAACTCGATGGTTATCTGCTTACCGATGAGCGGTGCGAAAGGGCTATTGTCTACGGTTGCTTTGGCCATTGTCTCTCCTACGACTCGTCCAGCAGTTGTTTGTACATGCTTAATGTCATGAGGTAGTATATCACATAGTTTATGGATACGCTGACAAACCCCGGGGACTGTTTGCATAATTGTGCACGCTCGAACGTCATGTGAATGGTCTTTGCGCTGGTCTCAAACGCCAAGCTGAGCGGGGTATCTCCCATCTTAACCAGCTTGGCCATGTCCGACGCACGCACCAACACGTAATCATCCTGCCGTTGATGAAATCGAAACACCAAGATACCAAACAATGCGTTCATCTGCTTTGCTTCCTCTTGGATCTTAAGCAGCCATGTTTTACTTAGCGACATGGCCGGGTGGCCGTTGAACCACTGATCAGTGAGCTTACACTCAACAAGGTATCGACCGGGGCGGTTTGTAAAGAGGACTGCGACATCCCCTTTACTGCTACCTGCGCCTGACTGTGGTGTGCGATCTCCGCCAAGGTACCGTGCCACCCGACGCTCCATGTTCTTTGCACGCTGTCGGTTCAGCCGGTTCCGTTGCTTGCGTTCTTCTTTCAAACGCTCACTCTCTTCAGGAGACGTGATGGGGTTAGACACCCCCGCTAAATTTTTGGTACGCACCATTAAACACCACCGTTGAAGTACCCAACTTACCGTTGCGGTTCTTATGAAATTTTAAACTGATTGCGCGATTGCCTTGGTCATCCGGATAGTCATCGATAGGAGCCAGCTCGAGCACGGTGTCGGCAACCTGAGCCACCTCACCTGAGTCACGTACCGCGTCCAACCCCTCGGAGGACTTGTTCATCTGAGATAGAATTGTAATCGCAATGTTGTGTTCCTTGGCTGCTTCCTTCAGTAGTACTGCAACCTCACCAAGGTCCTGATTACGATTGCCGTGGACATGATGCCGGGTGATCTGCAGGTAGTCTAGGAATACCACACGACAGCCCTGACGAGCAGCGTCTCGGATTTCTTTACGCATGGCATCCAAACTAACCGTGGGATCATCTACTACAAACAGCGGTAACGACTGCAGGTACATCACAGCCTGCTCCACCTGCTCCGACTGTGGTTTTGTAAGACGGCCAAACTGAAGCATTGACGCATCAATCTTGAGTAGGTATGCTACCCAGCGACTAATCAATTGCTCCTTGCTCATCTCCAATGAAAAGAACAGACTGCGTGTGTTGTACTGCCGTGCCATTTCAAGCATCGACTGGCCAACTAAGGCAGTCTTACCTGTACCCGGCTTGGCCATGATGATGTTGAGTGTCTTTGGTAACCACTCACCGCCCAGCATCTGGTCTAAAAAACTAATGCCGGTGCGAGTGAATGCGTAGGTACCATCTACCTTGCGAATGAGATCACCAAGCATACGCTGTGCTCCACCGAGCAGAGCACTGTCGTGCTGTGGTATCACCGCGTCAAATTCGAGTGCAGCGTCCACTGACTTCTCATTCGGGTGGTATTGCTGTGACTCATACTCCAGTACCTTGCTGGCCTCGTACAGTTGACGACGGCGAGCCACTAGGGCCAAGTCATCAATCAGTGCGTTCTGGTTGACCGCAGACTGCACAAGTAACTCCCCGGGGATCTCTCCATCGAAAGCCATACGAAGCACTTCGTACGAGCACTCACCGTAGCGCATGTGAGCGTCTTTGAGTTTGGTAAGGATTGCCTTGCGCTCTTCGGTGACAAGGGCCTCAGTTACTTTGTGCAACGCCTCAGCATTACGTGTGAAACTGGCCAGTAAGCGCCACTCAGCCACTGTGTCTTGATACATCTAATTACCTCTTCGTTGTAGGCTAGCCCATGTAGTGTAGGGTAGCGCGGAATTCACTATCATCTTAAACTCTTGCGCGCCCCGTGTCAAAATGAACTCGTCTACATCTGTCTTGTTACCCCACAATGGGAGCGTACCGACAAACACATCCGGTATTTTTTGTGCGATGCGATCAATAGCTTGCATCACTGCCTCGTGCACTGCTGGGTTGCGTTGTGCATCAAAGATCACTACCATCCGTCTCTGTGTGTCCACCGCCGGTTTGATACGCCACCGCCACATACCCATGCCGGGTAGGCCAACCGTTGGAACTCCTGCAGCAGTAGCAACAAGTGACTTGATCTCACCCTCTGTGATAACCAGCGGGTCAGTGCTTAAGCACCACGCTGCATCGTAAGGCCACTCGTCGGCCCCGCGTGCCGATGCAGTGTTGTATGGACCTTTGTACTTCACGTCGCTGTCGTACGCATCGAACGCACGCCCGCGTAGGTCGCAAACCATGTTGTTCAAGGGGTTGAAGTACGGAAATATAATCCGCCCTGCAAGTACTGACTTACCGTTAGATGTACTGATCCCTGCAATCTTGCCAATAGCCTCTTCATACATAGTGTTAGTACTTGCAGGGCAGTAGCCAAGACCGTAATGCTGAATGAGCGAGTCGCTAATACCACGAGTGTTGAGGTACGCACGAACCGCTGGTGTGACGCAAGCGTGATAGTAGGCGCCCAGCTTCGTGTAGTAGTGTCGTATATCCTGTATGTATGGGTTGACTTTAAACGTTGGTATGTGCGGTGCGGCTTGGTGCTCGGGCGATCGGCGGTAGCCACAGTTAAAGCAGTACTCAACACCGTTGTCCGGAGTAACGTACAAGTTATGACCCCCGCACTCAGGGCAATCTGATTTGTAACCACGTGACATGACAAACTCCTAATAAAAAAGAGGGGGTGGTGCTATTACTAACACCACCCCACCTCGGAAAACTAGAACTCTTGGTCAAACAACGATTCGATGGGAGCGGTAGGCGCCTTCACTACCCCGACCGCCGTAGCCTCTACGCCAGCTGTGCGTGAGACCAACTGTGGCATGACCGTCACGTTGTACGCCTTGACCACCTCGCCGTAGTCCTCGCCCTTGATAAGGTCGCGGATCGCTGCAGCTGGGTAAGGTTTGGCAAAGTTGGCCAAATCAAACACGGGGAGATCGTACACAAACTGAGCCAATGGGTCACGGTTCGTACCGAGGTACACATGGCGCTTGGTCTGAAGCCCTTTGCCACGGGTCGTGATTTGGAAATCAATCTGCGTGATCGGAATCAAGTTGTTGTCCGCATCCAGTGCCGACATCGCCAATGACTCCATGTCGTTGAGCATACCGCCAGCACCTTGACCACCAGAAACGCTGGCCTCGAGGATAACAACCGAGTTGTTCGGTGCCGGAGGATCAGTCATCACACGAGCTTCGCCCTTGTTGACCTGAATGAACTGGTTCTGCAAGTTGGCGTAGACGGTGCTACCGTCCTCCAGCTTAACCACCTTGCTCTTGTCGTACACGTTAATGAAGAACCGACGGCGTACGCTTTCCTGTACCGACTCGGGTAACAACCGGCGAGTTTCGTTATCTACGAAAATGCGACGTTGTACTTCCACACCACCGCGCATCACCTTGAGCCACACGTGGAGCACAGTTGGCCCCAACAAAGGTTCCAGAGGATTCACGGGATCGGGAAGGAACCGAATGATACGGACACCCTCGTGCAAATCGAGGAACATGCTCTTTGCGCTTCCGGCCGACACTGACGCTTGCTGTGCTTCTTGAATCATCTTACCAAATGCCATATTATTCACCACTCTCCTGCATTACGGCGATTTCTCTCGCCATCGAATTTAGCTCATCAAGAATATCTTTCCGAACTACGCTGGTAACTATACCACGAGCTTCCAACCGTGTCAAGAGTCTTTTGATGTACTTCTTGATCACGCCATCAAACTTTTTGTTTAAGTGCTTCATCAATAATCTCCACAAACTGACGCGCGATCACATCCCAGTTAAATTTCTTTTGGGTCATGTGTTCAAAACCGCGCTGACCTAGCTCCAGCCGATACTGCTTGTCAGTGTACAGCTTGTGTAATGTGGCGATAGCACTTTCCATTTCAGTGACGTGATGAATTGTGTTCAAGCCACGATCAGTAAGCGCGGGCCATGGGTAGATCTCCATGTACTCGGCATTACCCTCTGGCCACTCGGCCAACGCTGAGTGACGTGGGATAATCACAGGACAGGCAACTGCCATCGCTTCGGCCACTGGCAAACACCAGCCCTCTGCAGCGGTAGTAGTGAAGAACACATCGGCGACGTTATACACCATGTTGAGCTGCTCCACAGGTAGTCCCGCATCAGGACGGATGTTTGGGGAGGAAATCGCCAACCGCTCCTCAATCCCGAGGTAGGTGGCCCACTGCAAGACATCGATACCGAAGTCCTGCAACGCACCGTGATAGTAAAAGCGCACGTTTGGAGGAAGGTCGTACCGCTTCACCCACTCGGCGAAGTAGTACATGGTGAGATCAATACGCTTGCGCGGTTGATTGCGTTGCAAACAAAGTACAATGTAATCATCCTCACCAAGCATCATGTTCTTCTTCAACGTCTTTTTGTCGGGTAATGGATAAAACGACTGCGTGTTAACTCCGTGAGGAATTACGGCTACATTTTTAAGCGCAATGTCGGGTGGTCTGTTCTCTAACTCGCGCTTGCCGAAGTTTGTATAGGATACAACACGATCGTATTGTTGAAGACCCTCCACAAATTCACTCTTAATGTTCTCCGCATCGATCGGAGTGTAGGCGATAAACTTTGCCTTAAATGCTGGATTGTCCGCTTTGTACTTTGCAAAAACCGTAGCATAATCACGGCAAATCCACGGGTCGTTCAACACAAACACAACGTCAGGTTGAATACGCGTCAGCATCTCGGCTAGACGCGTAACACCCCAGACCTCACCGCCAGACGACGCAGGGTACACCTTTAATCCTTCAATCAATGGGGAATAATCCCCGTAGTAGTTAACCCCAAGCACATGCAAGTCATAAATTTTCTTGAATGTACGTATAAGGTTAGTACTAACTACCCCAAATCCAGTTTGTACTGGAAAGTCTCCGATGTATAACATCTTTTGTACTGGTCGTGACATAACGTCTCCTTTTTAATAAACCTTTGGACCGATGATTGTGTTGAGCGGCTGACGGGTGGACTTCGGTTGAGCAATCTTTAGTTTAAACATTGCAGTTAGTTCCTCCTGCAGTGTGTCTAGCACGTGGTTCATGGATCGGGACGCTTCAGTATTTGTGTACTTTACGTCGGCGGTAGACCACGAGGTAAACGCAGAACTAGACGAGGATAGTTTGGCCAAATGTACTAGATAGGTCGCGGCTAGTATTATTGCATCTTCGTCGTTCTGCTCAATGATTGGCAACGGTGGTTGCACAAACAATAAAAACGGATTCCTAAACGTATCGCCTGTGCGTAGACCGCTTGGTAGAAACGCGTATCCATTCACTGTACTGCACCAAATAACACCGGCAGCTGGTGCGCCTGCTGGCTGCTCCGCAGCAATCAAACCCGAACTGAAGATTTGATACTTCGATCGCCACCGTTTTTGCAGGAACTTCACACCGTTTACCAATGACATGCGAATCAAAGGCTCCGAGTACTGATCCTCGTTGAAGTCACCTAAGCGAATGCGAACGGACTCAATCAAGTAGTCCAAATTCGTCATAGTTACAATCATGCTCATCTCCTATTATACTGTTTTTATTTTTAGTTTGTCAACTAGTCCCTTACGGTGAGAGTAATTCTAATGGGTTATCCGGAAATATTACATCGTCAGGATTGTTAAAGTCCTTTGTTAAGTCCCTTAGTTTTTGCCTGTACACCTGCATTGCTTCGATTAGTTCAAAAGTTAAGTCTACATCAGCCAGCTGTGTCCAGTCGGTCTGCGAAAGAAGTCCGTTCCGGTTGCTTCTTATGTTCTTCCATTTGTCTTGTGTTTGTTTATCCATATATTCTAATCACCTTTCCAGCCCAACCATCAGAGCCACTAGCTCCGGCAATCGAGGCCGTAAGTTCTACAGAAAATCCCGCGACTGCCGCTGCGGTTGTGTGAGTTTGTACGTTTGCCTGTTGTGCACTTGATACCTGACTTGTAATTTGCGGGGCTACTGCTTGATTGTTTAATAATACGTTACCGGCTCCTGCTACAGGGGCAGTCCCGCCACTTCTTGTAAAAACGGAGTACACCATGTTTCCCGTCGTTGGTGTTGTAACCAGTGTGGTCGTAAGTGTTGTTGCCGAGTTAGTTGCGTTAGTTGCAATATTGCCTGTTATGGCGGTACTAAGCTCTAAACCCGAAATTTCGTCCATAATCGCCCTTGCTGCCGTGTTAATGTTGGATAAGTTTATAACAATATCTAGACTATCAACTAAATCAGGCTCGGTTCCGCTGTAAAATCCGTACCAAGTTTCTTGAGCTCTTGTAGGAGCAGCGATAGTTGAATACTCGACTCTTGAACCACTAAGATTATACCAGTTTATTCCATAGCCCGTTATGCTATTAACTCCTGAACCACCGAGCCCTGCAGCGACATTTAAGTGTACAGTTATTAGGTAAAGCTTACCTTTAGATAAAGTATGTGTTGGAGTTATAGTTAATGTTTGTGTAGCGGTCGTATTTGTTCCTGAAGCGTGAGCTACGGGCAGTGTCCCGTTTGTTCCAAAAACTGATGTTCCACCAGTTCCCCCTGTAGCTGTCGGGGTTATTGCAGAAGTTTTCGCAATTACACACACGACTCCACCACCTCCACCACCTCCACCGCCAAAACTCCCACCTGTTCCTGCAGCATTTCCACCGCTACCACCGTTTGCTGAGATAGTTCCGCTACCCGTAATTACGGGCGCGGCAACAAAACATATACCGCCACCACCACCACCCGCGCCTGAGGTAGCAGCAGTTCCGGTAACTGACTTGGCACCACCACCACCTCCGATTGAGGGGGTCATTTGCCAATTAGTTGCACCAACCACGTACCTTGTTAGATAATTTACATAGTTAGAAGTGACTTTAGAACCTCCGTCCGCATTTGCGGGGTTTGTCGCATTAGTAGGAGCAATCTGCCCCCCGTTAAAACCTATGTTATTTAGCCTACCTTGACCACCCCTACCACCAACACCCCCAACCCAAGTGTTTGCCGTTGGTGTTGCTTGAGCAGTCCCAGCTGCACCCGCTGAAGCAGCGAGTAAGCCCGCAGCTCCTGCTCCACCTGCTTTAAAGAATCCACCTAGTCCGCCCGCGCCTGCTACTGCGCCCGAACCATTTGAACCGTTGTTGTGAATATTTCCCGCTGCATTAATAGAAGTTGTAGCAAAAAGTCTATACCCCGCGGTAATTACTGTATAACCTGAAGAAACACTAATTGTGGTTGCCCAGACATCTCTTGTTAATGTATAAATTGTGCTTGAGTACGTTGCAAAACTGTAGGCTGAGGAGCCGTCAAAAGTAACTGCCCCGTCTGCACCATCTCCGTAAACAGGTAGGGTCTGGTCACCGGTGTTAGTTCCCGATAAATTTGAAGCCGATATGGTACCCGAAGTCGTCGTATTTCCTGTAGCTGAGGCAACAGTAAACTTATTTGTGTTTACACCAAAATTACTAAGTACGTTTAATGCTCCTGAGATTGTAGTATTCGCATTAATATCGGCAGTAGGCTCTGTATATACGCTGTCGTTTACAGCAAAAAGTGTCTTGGGCTGCATCTCTCCCGGCGAAGAATTAAGGGTCAAGGAAGTTACGTCATTTTCAGCGTGTATTCTCAAATTAATTGATGAAGTATACTCAAACGCAGCCTCTGAGTACAAGATTATATCAGAGTTATTTTTCGAAAAAGCAGTAATCCAATTCTGAGCGTTATTCGAGTAGGGAGCAGCATACCCGCTAGTCCACCCTTCAACATTACCTCCCGCCTGAGTCACCATGTAAACTTTGTTGGAGGCGGGTTGATAAAAACCCGCTGTATATCCGGCAACACCCTGCCCCTGTGCTGTGCTATTATATGCTGTACTTTTCCAACGTGTAATGCTAGAGTTATTAGCTAAAGCTGGCGTATCGAGGTAGTATCTATTTGGGTTCGAATTCGGTGCAGAGGTGTAAGGTGAGGTAAAATTCAAACCACCTGAGTAAAGTTTTACTGCACTGTTAGCTCCAGCCGTCAACGCACCGTCGCTACCGATGTCTACCTGAGCAATACCCCCTGAAAATGTAGTTAATCTGCTGATACCGCTGGTGGTGTATATTTTAAGGCCAGTCGTTGGTGCGCTAGCTGAACCAGCACCGGCCCACAAGTATCCCTCGGTACCTATAGTAATACCGCTGTTAACCGTGAGTGTGCCCATGTTTGCGGCTACTGCGTCTAGTTGATTTACTGATAATTTGTTGGCAGTAATAGTACCCGCAGCAATCAACTCACCACTGATTGTACCGGCGAGTATCTTGTTACCGGTCACCGTACCATCACGCATCAAGATACCGGAGATCGTACCGTCTACAATTTTAGAACCATCGATGCTTTTATCACCGATTAGATCGGGCCCAACTACAATGCTGTCACTTACCCGCAATGAGATCGTATCGATAAGCTCTGCAGTTACGTGATAAGCTTTGATAGAGTTCACGTCGATGTCATACGCTTGTACAGCGCGACGAGGAATGATCTGACTGACACGGTACGAACCAACACCCGAGTGTGATACTACGAACGCCTGCGAGTCCGTGGCGTGCGGAAAAACTACCTTGTATGTACCCGGGCTCGGTACCTCAACGGCCAAGGATTCTGGATCTACCGGAGTAGTCGGATAGTACGTGCTAAGAATTAATTCCTCTGAACCAGCGTCTCCCGAGGTGGTGTACGGAGCGCCGTAAAAGTTTTGAACAAAACTGAACACGCTGTCGGCAGCTTGTATGTACAGCTGAATTGGCCCACCCTCGAGAAGAGTAATAGTGACGCCGTTGTAGCGATCGCGCACCTGCGAAGTGATGGCCGTCTGATGCCAACCACCTGAGTACACAAAGTACAAAGACGGATCGTCAGTGTATAAATCATTAGGGTCTGTCGTACCCGAGCCGGTGTACCAAGAAATGCCCAAAGGTAACTGAACCTGTCTGCGCGGACTGCTATCGAGGTAAGACACAGAACCTTTGCTGCTGCTCAGATCGTCTATGTAATCGGTTATTGCCATAGGTACTCCTTAAATTTTGTCGTAATAAAAACCGATGTCACACTGAGGTACGTTAGCACCCGTGTACGAGTAAGTGTAGTATGTTGACTTATCGGCAAGCGTAACTAACTTTAAGTTAGTTAGAAAGTAGGAACGCGGGCTTTTGTTCAACGTACTGTTTAAGTTATTAAGCGTGCTTTTAGTTAGTATTGTTGTAAAGGCGCTGATCAACGCACTAGCTAACACCGCCGAACTGCTGTTAGAGGGTAACCTAATGTAAGGTATTCTAAATCCTTTTGCGTCTCTGTTTAAAATCGGTGCTTTACTAAGTAGTAGCAGTGGATTATCAAAATAACCACGGCAGTAAACGCGCATCACATACGCAATTGAAACCTGCTGATCGACGGTTAGCGCAAGTTTAAAAAAGTTAGCAGTAGCCGGAACTGATACAGTAGTCGCATCTAGCGCGGTCACACCACCCTTGACAAGCCCCGCTAACGGAGCACCGTTTACGAGTACGGAAGCCATCCGTGGATACCATCGCAGGGTGCGGTTTGTATCTGAGTAGTAATAGAATGGATTAGTTACTCGTGTGTAGTTATCAGCGATGCTCTTAGTAAATGTTGCTTGTGCATAAAGTTGATACATAAAATCACCGAAATGCAATCGAATTATGGGTAGCTCGGCGGTAAGGAAAAGCGCTTGTGCAACGTTCGGTTCGTCCCACTTAATGGACAGCACGTAGGCATCCTCGATCGCAGAAGCGGATTTTACCGGCGTAAGCGTAGCTGTAAATTTGCTTAAATCTATGTGACTGTAGGCTGCCTCGTTGCGCGCTTCGTTAAATATCTTTTGAACAACACAGTTATAGACTCCACCAGTCTCATCAAAGTAAGCGGATTTGTATATGTACCCTAGAGTACCGCTAGCAGCAGTGTAGGAACTTTCGTACTGCGCTGTTCTGCTTATGCCAACTGCAGCATTGGGCAAAGAACCGCGGATCATCAGCTTTGTCTTTTGCACTGTTGTGGACACTTGGCCCACAGCATCATAAGTCTCAGTCTTTGGATTGTCGGGCTGTATAAACTCCAACATAAAAGTTTTCTCTTGAGTAGCATCTATCACGTTCTTAGGTGTGGTAAAACTTATTTTTACGTGAAAGTTCGAGGAGTCAGCGGGAACGCCGCCGTTAGTAGAAGTAAAGATTGTGGTAGGGTGGCCAATAAAGTAATCAATTATCTTAAGTGAGTGCACTAAAGGTAAGAATTTTACCGGTGTAAAGCTGGTTAGCGCTGCTCCCGAGATTGATGCATTTCCCGTAAACGCTTCTGAGTTTGCCGAGTAAGTAAAGCTGACTGTTGGATAGGACGTTGAGTAACCGCTGTTCACTCCTTTAGCCACAACGTTTCGTAACAAACTCGTGCGAGCGTTAAGCGCACCTCCAATCACATTTATTTTTTCAGATGCGTTTGTGCCGACACCACTGAGTGTGGCTGTTAGCCAAAGTGCATCCGATGTAATCGGTGCAGCAAACGTAGCCTTAAGAGTCAAATACTCTTTTGTTGGCCGGTAGGAAACGAAATCTCCCGGACTGTACACGTAAGGGTACGCAGTGGCAGATGTAGCGGTCAGGCTAGATCTCAGCACTGTAGTCAACGATCCAAACGCTAGCGATGTGCTGTACACTACTGCAGCCTCAGTGGCGTTAAAATAATACATTCTAAAGGTAACCGGTACCGCCATCGTGTAAAAATCGCTATCAATAAACTGTTGCAGATTGCGATAGTCACCGGCATAGTATCCCTGCGCTAGCGTTTTTTGTGTGTTAAACACCCAAGTCAAAATTGACTCAACTGTAGCTACGCTTAACTGAATTTTGTAGTTGTAAAGATTGTCACCGTTGCCCGCAGCTCGTTGACCCGGTAGCGTAACGATGCGATCATCCCCGTCACCGCGATACAGTAGCTGTGCTTTTCGTGGTACGGTTGCTTCTAAGAACTCAACAGTAAGTTCTGCGCGCTCTACTGATTCCAGATCGGGGTTGTACCCGTAAAACTCAATTGGCGTCATGTAGAACAACCGCTTGACACCGTCTACAATAAAGTTTTGCATAAGCACGGGAGGCACACTGTTACTTGGTTTTGGCTGCAGCACTACGTGTGACTGATTATCCTGCAGCGCCGACGTTACCTCTAAGTAAGAGGTGTCTTTTAAAAAATCGTTTATGTCTGGAAATTTAAGATTCTTCTGATAGTCTCTGTCAATTCTTGGTAGCGGTGTTATCTTACTCATGGTACTCCCATTGTCTCGGCCGCATAGTATACGTCACCGGTTAAATAATAGCGTTCGCCGTATTGAAGTCCGGCCAAAGAGGCAAATCCAATAATGACTGTCTCCAACGTTGCCCCTGTAAGTGACTGCGAGTTAGCGAACTCGAACTGAAGTGGGGCTGGAAACATTTCTGTAGGATTATCGCGGTACAATTTGTTGAAGCCACCCCAACCAATAGTAATATCTTTGCCGCGCACTACCAAGTAATCAGTCTGACGCGTTTGACTAAGGTAGACAGTTAACTCTTCAAGCCGTCCGATACGGAGTGCGTCTGGATTTTTACCTCCTACTCTAAGGCGCTCGTACTCTTTAAGCATGCTTTGCGGCTTTGCCCAAAATACCGGTACGTAGCGGTAGACGTCGGTTAAGTAGATTGCTTCTTTAATCTGATTAAGCTTCGTGTTCATGTCGTTTAGCGTACTGAGCAGTCCTGAATAAGTTGTCTCCTCAAAACTCTCATAACGGGGAAAATTACTTACTACGAAACCAGAAGATTTTTTTGAAACTTCTGCAATGCGTATGGTTGATATGTAGCTGCCCTTATTAAACGGCGTGCCTTGTGAGCTTTCTTGTATGTCTATGCTAAAGTCGGTGTAGGCCGTTGGATCATCTGTAAGGTAACTAACCGGGTGATTATCTAGTCCACTCAGCACCGTCCCGTAAACACCCGGATAGTAGCGGCCTGAATAACTTGTTTGCGGTACAAACGTAAAGTTAAACTGATCGAAATACGTACCGGTTGCAATATCAACCTTGCCCGTACGGGGGCCGTAAAAAAATTTAGTACTTGTACCTAATACCAAACCCGACTTAGCGCTGTAGTAGGTTACGCCGCCATCTATCGGAGAAGGGCGGATAAAGTAAAATCCACCAAAAAACGGTGTACTAAAAAACGAGGTCTTTTTTAAAAACATTGTCTCGGAAATAGGCACTGCGTTACCTACAGGCCGTACAGTGACACCGGTAATGTTTAGTACTCCACTATACGTTGCGGTAGTGCCTTTTTTCGGGTCGGTTACTGTACGGTTACCGACACTGTGAATTGGCCCTTGTCGTGATATTTGTGACGACATGTCAGCCGAGCCGACATAATCAGACGACTGCGCGGCTAAAGGAGCAATGCCGGGATTTTTAGCATCCCACGTCGCTAACTCAGGTTTAGTAGGCACCAGTGCCCGATACGGAAGTCGATACGACATGGCATTGGTTACTGTGTCGGAAAGTATGCCTTGTAAAGTAAAAGCTGTTTTTGAGTTAACGTTAACTAAAAACGAAACAGTCACCGTGTCGTGTACTTTAAAGTTTTTTTGTGTGTAGTAACGCGCCTCTTGTGCGTATAAATTAAAGTAATTAAGCTCAGCAGCGTTATAAACTCCCCAAGAACTAAGGAAGGACACATCGTCTGCAACATACAAAGGAAAAGCACTGGTACCGTTAAGTACTTGATCCCAAATACTTGCACGTACAGGACTATCGTATTTTTTAAAAAACGTAACTAAGTGTTTCTGATTGTTTACCATTGTACTAAGTTGATCTAATCCTGTGATTGTAGGTAAGTTAACCCACGGGGTTTCGTAGAGATCGTGATCTATGTTTGCGTAAACCATCGAAAAGTAAAATCGCCTACCGTCCAAACCAACAATTTGCGCGCGATCACGTAGTGCAATTTTAAACTTAAGTGTAACAATTTCACCTTGTACAAAATTAAATTGAGTCAAGTCAATTTTATACTCAGCATACCCATCGACTTGCTGCGGACTACCCTCAACGTTTGGATTAATTGTGTTCGGTCTCCACTCCGATGTGGCCGCGTCAGTAAACGAGTATGAGTTTAGCGCGGCATTGTGAGGTTGTTTGTACTTGGACTTAACTGAGCTCCAGTACACCCACGATCTTACGTATTTTTTGTACGTTGCGTTGCTAATTAACTCGTTTATAGGGACATCCGTGTAACGAAGCACAAGGAACAGGCTGACTGAATCTGCTCCAGTTTGGAGTGCTACTTTGTTCACTGGCAACGTGCTGGCTTCGATCATAGGAAATGTTTGAAACCCCAAACGAAGCGTGTGCATACCTTCCCTGTAAATAAAGGAGCCACGCCACGTGTCAATCTCCTCTATCTCTGGTTTACCAGTAAGAGCGATGTACTCACCGGGAGTTACTGACCCATCTGGATTAGTAATCGGTTCACTTACTACTTGTTTGTCAGCAGCAACAAATCGTGTTAAGTAAAACATAGGCGGCGCTAATTTCCAACTAGACAAAAACAATGGCGTGGACCCATACACAATTTGATCTAAAATTTCAGTGTTCTGTGCAAAATTATTTAAATCCTGCGCGGAAACTTCTTGACCGTTGTACACAGATGGCACGTCCGCCAACGCAAAAATCATAAGTTTCTCCTACCAAGATAAATTTTTTGTATCAGTCGGCGCATAGGCGTTACCCACCACAAAAAACTGATCTCGCTGTTTAATGTCGCTTACATCGACTAAACCAACGTCCATGAACGCGCCTGTCTTTTTAATTACAATATCTACAACTTTGTAACTACCTTGCAGATTGTAAGCTAAGCTGTTTAGAGTAATTACATCGTTTAACACTAAAGATGGATTGTAAACTAAATCCACAATTCGAACTACTGGTCGTGGGCGTTTGTGTAAATACTTTATCACGTTGGCTAATCGCATTGCCTGATCTTTTGACTGAATGTATGGGTTTTCATTTACACGCACTTCTCTAAACCCACTGGGTACAACGCCCGCGTTTACTAAGCCTGAAAACTGCAGCGGAATATCTACTTTGATCGTTTGCGGTTCTCCAGCGGCTACAGGTATACCGAACAACGTGATGTGTGCTAAGTAAAGTGAACGCACAGGATCGTTGTTCTTAACAACTAAGGTCATAAACTGGCCGGGAGTCTTAGTCACGTCCTGCTCGGTTACCCACCCTGATGTGGTTGTGTAACGTTTCTTTGGAAAATACAGTGCAGTAAGTCGCGGAACTTTTAATTGAACTGTGGCTGTTTCGCCGGTGTAGTCAACAGCACGCACAAAGTCCCGCGAGTCGATAAACTCATCGATACCGAAGTACCCACCGCTAGCACCAAACGAGATGCCTGATCCGTAGTACGTGTTGTTCGTAAGTCGATCAACGGGTTGTGGAAATTCTACGTCGTGAGAGTACTCTTCGTTGTACACAAGGTACTTACCCACGGGGTCATCAAGCACCGCTTTGTTGGCCCCGAGATAACGCGCTGAGAACGTAATTACTACCTTACCGTAGGTATTAATTGATTCCTCATCGACAGACAAAGAGCGAAACATACTGTCGGTGATAGTTATATTCTTAGGTGCACTTGCAAATGAATGCGGATTAATATACTTTACCACGCCTTCGGGTGTCTGTGTTATTTGACCGCCTGTCGCTGCAGACAACGATACAAGATCGTCAAACACGTTCTCTTGATTGAGCCATGTAAAGTTAGGTACAATCGGAGCATGGTCGCAATCGTACCAAAATCGTACGTTTTCAGCACTTCGCACTGTTTGTTCTTTGTATTTATACGGGCGTCCGCCCATTAACCAAAAAATACTGTTCATTGTACCTGTGTAGGATCCTGACAGAGTCGTTGGATCTTGACTACGGTACAGCTCACCCCATTGACCACTAACCGCGGTAGACCATGGCTGCGGTGGATCGGGCACGTACGTAGCTGCAGCTTTGTTTCTCCAAAGAGGCGTGTAGTGCTTGTAGTAATCAAGGTAACGTATAAATCCACAGGCTTTGTAGCTAATACCGTTTAGTTCCTCTCCGCGTGTTTCGAGGAATCCGTTGAACGCTGAGTAGAAATTTACCGAATCAATAGAGTAGTAAATCTTGACCGTTGCCATACGCCAATTGTATGTGCGTGATGTTACTTGCGTTAAATTGTTTTTAATTAGCATTAGCATTGCTGTAGGCGGGGAAGTCACTCCCAGTGTAATACCCGCGCCGTAATCAATGCTCGTACTGTGTGAAATAGTCACGTCCTGTACTACCTTAGACGGTAGCAAGTACTGTGAAGGCGGGAACGGATACGACGGTGCAGTTGATGCGACGTCCAAGCTTTCCCCCAAGGGTGCAATGTAGACACGGTACGATAGCAGGTAGTTCATATCTCGATCACCTTGAACGACACTGAGTAATACGGAATGCTAGTAAGCGATACATTGTTTGCCCGTAATTCTGCAGACCACGTGTTCATATCGGGGATTACTTGGTACTCGACTCCGTCCATACCGAACACCATAGCGGTGCCGCTCAATGCTAGTGCCGTGTATACACGTTTAAGTCCGAGCACTGTAGCTAACGGGTATGTAACCGAGCCCGAGTAAATTACCAGATCCCACATTATATCCCACTGCCGCTTATACGCACGGTGCAAGTAGCTCACCGCTCCGTCAACAGCATCAAGTCGCTCTCCAACGTTTGCAATAGCTTCGCGTACCGAAGTTGCTTTTAAATCAGTTCTAAACGCAGTAGTTCCTAAGTAGCCGCTTAAATAGATTGGATTAATTGTGTATGTCATAAACCTCCAAGGGCAGGGGATGTAATCCCCCACCCTTTAGTATACGTTATTTTTAAGTAAAGATCAACTGTTGTTAGCGTGAAAAAATACCTCTTGGACGGCCATCGTCTTCAGGCACAACGAGCGGCTTATCTTCCTGATCGGTGCTGTTGCCTATAGTTAGCACACGCAGCGCCCACTTGCCATTAACTTTAGCAAGTGCTGCAGCTATACCGTTTGACGGTAATTCCACACCGGTGGCAGTCACATCCCGTTTAGGGATGTTTGCCTCTAAGCTAGCCATAAAGGCGCGCTTTGCATCCGAGTCAGCCGATCCATATAGCGCATCGCCTAACCGATTCATGTTTGCAAATGTCTGTGCTTCGCCTTCACTGTAATTACCACTAAGCATCAATGCTTCTGCTCTTGACTGTTCTGCAAGGTAGGTCATTACCGCAGTGTAACCCTTAGCCATCTCGCCGGGAATCTGCGTGGCAATTTCTCTAGCCGCGTCGATAAACGCTTGCTTGAGGTCAAAGATCTGACGGCCAAACTGAAGATCTTGATCCTCTAGCTGCTGCTGCATTTTTCTATTGAAATCGTCTAGACTCTGCACTAATCCCAGTACAGTGGTACTTGCGTTGTTCGTTATGTTTGCAAAAGCTTCTGTCCACGCGTCTTGAAACATCTCCGCAGTGTTTGATATTGCAGAAAGTTTTTGACTTACCAACGCAATAGCTTCGGCTGTTCGTGCCGAGCTTAACTCAAAGTCGTCCATTGCTTTTCGCGCAGCGGCAATTTGCAACGGATCACCACTTGCGTTTGCTTCCTCAAGACTTTTCTGCAATTGACGCCGCGTAAGTCCTTCACCAGACTGTTGATAGAGCAGGTCTGTTTTTTGTCTCACTAGTCCTTTGCGCTCTGCGGCAGTTTCTACAAACTGCGAAGTACGTTGATTTGCATAAGTCTGTGCTTGTGCTTCACGGGCAGGATCGCGACCGAGAAGTGCTAAGTACGATTCGTAGTTAGCAGTGTCTGTTGGATTGGCCCCTTCCATCATTTGCTTAATTCTACCTTCAAGCGGATTACGCGCGTCGATTACTTTATCCCACGCCGACTGCTTGCCCGCGGAGTCATCGTAACTGATGCTGTTGTACGTTGCCATAGCTTCGCGCAAGGCAATCACTTGCGGATCGTTCTCCATAGCAGTACCCCTAATGCGTTCCAAAAATCCTTGAGGATTAGACTGACCCGCATGGCGAGCAAACATCTGACCTGATTCTTGCACTACGTGAGCTCGGCGTCGTTCTTCTGGAGTAATGTCGGCCGACTCAATACTTTTGTTAACGGTTGCTCGGTCCATGCGCTTCGTTATTTCGTTTTGCTGCACAAGTTGTATCATTTGCCGTGTGTAGTTTATGTGAATGTCTTCCAGTTGTCGCATACCATTGCGGGCAATATCCTCAAGCGCACGATTGTGATTAAGGTTAAGATCACGCATTTGATTGTTAAACTGAATCTGACGACGAACTAACTCAGTTTGACCCTGAGCAGCTGACTGAAAGATGTTTAACATTTCGGCTGGATTAAGCATACCTGATGATTTCTTATCGTTGTACAGATCACTTGCATACTGAATGCTCGCACGTGGGCCAGTTGCGTACGGTGTCTGGAACGTGTTGGCCATTAAACCCGGGCGTAGTGCGTTCTCTGCACCCTGTGCATTAAATCCGGGAACATACAACTGCGAAGCAATTGATTGTTTCCAGTCTAAGCCAGTGCTCTGCTTGGCAAAATCAATTGCAAAAAGTGGATTGCCCTGAGCCATTGTGTCGTAGATGTTGCGAAAATTGTCCTCGGCAATATTCATACCGGTGACTAAGTTTGCAAACGTAGAGCGAAAGACTGTGGCGAACGGTCGTGCCACGTCGGCTTGTTCTCTAAATGCTCGCGCTTGTTCTAACATTGCGTCTACGGCTGCAGTTTGTGCAGAGCGTACTTCGTTTATTTGGCCTTGATCGCCTGCATTGTTTTTAATAAAATACGATTGATCTAGCATGTTCAGTGCGGCGGCTTTTACTCCAGCCGTACCGCGTATCGAAGTTGGTGATGTGCTGTTATCGCGGCCCATAAACAACGCGTTCATCGCGTTTGCGTCCATGAACTGATTAAACCGCTGACTACGCAACGCGACCATTTTGCCCATTGTTTGATCTTGATATTCTTTCGCCGGTTGTGAGTAATTACGTAATGAACCAAGTTGATCTAAACCGTATCTGTATATAGTATCTTGTTCGGTGGCACTGTACTTTAGCATATCCTCGGTGTTAAACGTAAAGCTTTCAGCATCTGCAGCACTTGTGAGGCGGTTTCTAATGTAGTCGGGCCCGCCCTTTAGAATTCGCTTTGGAATTGTTATTTTGTTTTTTTCAAGCAAATCATTAATTTTTTGTTTTTCAGGATCGGTTTGATTTGCTATTGCAGCACGTGCTCTTAGATACTCTGGCG
>Ga0315905_10001145_pt1 | contig 28713 bp, 22 predicted proteins | sample LakEriMetagenome_5_FD_203522 | JGI IMG/M metagenome (GOLD analysis project Ga0315905, IMG submission 203522) | Freshwater fungal communities from buoy surface, Lake Erie, Ohio, United States - Buoy 4 MA121 | ecosystem: Environmental > Aquatic > Freshwater > Lake | place: USA: Lake Erie, Ohio...
TCCTCTTTGAAGTTGCAAGTTCTCAACAGATGAAGCCAAATCCGGCATGTTAACCCAATAGACATCGTGCGATTCTGGATCATTGACCGGAATACCATTAATGGTAACATTAATTCGTGATGCATCCACTCCCCTGACACGAATTCCCGTGTAACCAACTCCCGCTCCAGCATCTGAAGTTGTCACAACAGAAGGGTTTTCTTCCAGTAGAAATGGAATGTCTTGACCGAAATTTTTCTTTTTAAATGAAGAAATTGTCGACGACGACTTTGTGGCATTTTGACGCAATGCATTCACTGATATTTCCTCTAGGTTTCGGGTTTTTGAGAACATTGTGACTTCAATACTTCTATTCAAATCTGCTTTGGATGCATTGTAAATTTGCTCATTGTATCCATTCAAATTGAAAAACAAGGTCCAATTTTCTTCAGGAATTCTTAGGTTCTTCAGTACAAATCCACCTGATAAATCGGTAAAGGTTTGGTATTGATAATCCTTAAAAGTAATTTGAACGGCAGGTAGCCCTTTCCCACTTGCGTCACGCACAGTTCCGCAGAGGTTAATTTGTGCCTCAGCATCAATGGCAACTATACTACAAAAGAGTAATCCAATAATTCTTGTTTTCATTCGACTATATTAAACAAGAACAAGGGGCTAATTCTTGATGGTTAAACATCTTTAGCGCTTGTCATCTTCCCGCCGCAGGTACTAACCTGATCCGGTTCAATGGGTATAATCTCAGTCTAACTAATTAGACACCCCTTAGAGACACGGTAAAATTAACAATAAATACGAATGTATGTAATAGGAAAATATTAAAACGAAAAATAAACCTAATAAACCATTTTAATACTTAAAGATTTATCTTTATCCACCGAGGTTGCACATTGGTCAAAAGTCGGAACAGAGATCACCGGACGGAAGTTGTTGGAAAATGCAAATGCCTCTGTGGGAATTCCAAACATGTTTTTGTCGCATACTTTATTTGAATTTTCATCATGAAAGGTACAAACAGCATATTTACCAGGTTTTAAATCTGTAAAGACATGCGTAATCTCTTTTCCATTTGGTTTTAACCTCACCATTTTCAAGGTTTGACCAACCTTTGGAAACTTTTTTGGATCATTATACAAGGCGATTTCTATAAGTCCTTTTTGATTTTCTAGACCAGTGATTTTTACCGTGAGATCAACTGTTTTTTGAGCCTTCAAGTGATTAATCGAGCAAATAACGAAGAAAAGTAGTAGGATTGACTTCATGTTAAAAATCTGTTTTAAATAATTTATCCATCCAGGGAAAGGTAGAAGAGTAATTTCCTGTCAATTTTGCGTGATGATCATCGTGGTGTCTTGTTTTACTGATAAATGGGATTTTACTCAACACAGGCAACTCAAGATCACTGTGGATATGGATTTCGTGGAGATTTCGTAGCAAACCAAAAATCCAAAACGCATAAATGTTTACAGGCATAACGAGCATAAGTGCTCCAAAACCAATTACCGGGCCAAGAGCGCCAATCATCCATTCGAGTGGATGGGCATAAAGATATTCTAACGGAAAAGGTGTTGTAGCGCGATGATGAATAGAATGTATATTCTTCAAAAGAAACTTATTTTGATGCAAGTAGCGATGGTACGCATAAAACCAAATATCATCCAGAACAAATGCAACTAACACTTGTACTGGAATCACCCACCATTCTGGCCATGACGTTTCAAAGAACTCAAACATTGAGTAGGCACCAAAAGCAGATAATAAAATGAGTGTTGTTAAATTAAATAAAAATAAAGGCATGCGACTCCAAAATAATCCTTTTTTGTAGGGTTTCGATTGTATGCGGTATTTTGCAAAAAGGTTAGAATTTAATACAACATAGGAATACAGAAATCCAAACGTATTCGAGCCAATTAATAATAACGCGGTACCTATTGCAGCTGTTGTTGCATCCATTAACGTTGAACAAATAAATTATACATTGGTGTTTGCTCTAAACCTGCCTCTCTCTCTTCAAAAATACGTGTAAAACCTTTTGTTTTTAGCAAGGTTTTCATCTTATCTAATCGACCATTTAGGTCATGAACTTCCACAACCATTGACTTAATAATTGGCCAATGTTCCTCCTTAATCCCGATTAAAACATCCCACTCTGCTCCCTCACAATCTATTTTTAACAAATCAATTTTCGAAATATTTTGTTCAGAAATTATATCGGATAGAGGTTTTAGCTCGCATGTCACTTTCTGACTTCCGCTGACTAAATATGATGCAATCATTCCAGAAAAGGCTGTTGGAATCCATTTCATCCATTTCATTCCATCAGGTGGATTTTTCATCGTCCCTTTCACCGCATCTTTGAAAGCACCTGGATTATCATCCCACTGTTCAGGATGTAAGGTAGACAAAGCCGGAGTGTTCGGAAAATACGTGAATGTTGCTGAAGCGTTATCCGATGATACCCCACATTGGTGCACATGAAAACGCCCTTGACCGTGAACTTCTGCATTTTTTCGTAGAACAGCCGCAATAGCTGGAATCGGTTCAAAGCAATGAACTTCGACATTAGAAGCTTTTTGTATTGCTCTGACGCCAAATACACCAATATTTGCACCAACGTCAAAAACGATGTCTCCATCTTTTATTTCAATTCCATTTTGAAGATAACCATCCACATGGTGATCTAACATTTTGGCTTCAGGTTTCCTTAAACAAAAAACCTTAGTTCCGTCGTTCAGAGTCGTTCTATTCATGAGTTTACCGCCTAAATGTAGCCATTTTCTTTTCAAGCAGTATTCTTAAACAGAAAAAAATATTTATTTATCCCAAGAACGGGTATCTATAATCCGTTGGTGGAACAAAGGTTTCTTTAATCGTTCTAGCTGAGGTCCAGCGCAGTAAGTTCATCATTGCACCAGCTTTATCATTGGTCCCTGAACCCCTTGCTCCACCGAAAGGTTGTTGTCCAACTACAGCACCAGTAGGTTTATCATTTATGTAAAAATTTCCTGCTGCATGCTCAAGTTTCTTGGTGGCTAAATTAATGGCGTATCTATCTTGCGAAAGAATTGAACCTGTTAAGGCATATTCTGATGTTTGATCTAACAAATCAAGTGTCTCCTCGAATTTATCGGCGTCATAGACGAAAATGGTAAGAACAGGACCAAAAATTTCTTCACACATAGTTTTGAATTTTGGATTCGTTGTGACAATTGTAGTTGGCTCAATAAAATATCCTTTAGATTTATCGTAATTTCCACCTGTAATAATTTCGGCATCTGATTGAGTTTTACAATAATCAATGAATCCTGAAATTTTATCAAAGGCTCTTTCGTCTATTACAGCATTTACAAAATTTCCGGTATCTTCTGGAGTGCCCATTTTAAAGGAATTCACTTGTTCGATGTAAATTTTCTTAACATCTGGCCATAGATTATTTGGAATGTAGGCGCGAGAAGCAGCGGAACATTTTTGTCCTTGAAATTCAAAAGCACCTCGAGACATTGCTGTAGCAACCTCAGCAGGAACTGCAGATTTGTGGGCAATTATAAAATCTTTTCCACCCGTTTCCCCAACGATTCGAGGATATGTCCGGTATTTATCCAAGTTCAGTCCAATTTCTTTCCAAAGATATTTGAAAACGGCAGTTGAACCAGTAAAATGAAGGCCTGCGAAATCTTTGTGTTGAAAAACAACATCCCCGGCGACTGGTCCGTCAACAGTAACCATATTGATTACTCCATCCGGAACTCCTGCTGCCTTAAATAATTCCATTATTACTTGAGCGGAATATACTTGTGAGTCGGCAGGTTTCCAAACCACAACATTACCCATCATGGCAGGAGCGGCACATAAATTTGCTGCAATAGACGTAAAATTAAACGGCGTAACGGCAAATACAAAACCCTCCAGCGGCCTGTATTCCAATCGATTCCACATTCCAGGTAAAGATTCAGGTTGTTCCTTATATAATTGGGTCATGTACTGAACATTGAATCGGAAGAAATCAATTAACTCACATGCCGCATCAATTTCTGCCTGAAAAACATTCTTAGATTGGGCCAACATTGTGGAAGCATTCATTTTATCCCTGAACGGACCAGCTAATAAATCAGCAGCTTTTAAGAAAATAGCCGCTCGATCTTGCCAAGGCAAATTTGCCCAACTCTTCTTTGCTTCCAATGAAGCTTGAATTGCCTTTTCAACGTGCTTTGCATCTCCCACATTGAAATAACCTAAAACCTTTTGATGATCGTGAGGCGAAGTAATCGTTTTTTTTGTGGATGTTCGTACTTCTTCTGCTCCAATGTACATAGGTACATCAATTGGTTGTTGGTGATACATCTCATTATATTTTGCCAGAAGAGAAACTCTTTCAGCAGAATCAGGAGCATATGACTTTACCGGTTCATTCTTTGCAACCGGTACGTTAAAAAATGCATTTGACATATTCTAGAATTATTTCTTGCAAAAGTAACGATTGTTGGCTATCCTTGCAAAGAACAAATGTTACATTGACAAAGGCTTTATTTTTAATTGTTTTCGGAAGTGTTTTTCTCTTCCAAAAATCTACAGCATTTACCTCGAATGTTCTCTATTCAAGTAGTAATGAGAACCCTTTAATGAAATGGGAACGATACATTCAATCCGACTTAGATTCCTGTAAAATTCTCCTACTTAATCTTCGCCAAATGGATAATAAAAGTCCAAATGATGATGCTATTTTCCATTTGATTTCCGGATCGTATTTAGCCAGAATTGGCGCCTTTAAACAAAGTATAGAACATCTCAATCAAGCAAAATTATATTTTCTTCAACTTCAAGATTTTGAATTACTTACCAAAATTCTTAACGAAATCGGAATTTGCTTCCAATTATCTGGTAATCGCCAAGAAGCAATATATTATTACGAACAAAGCATGCTGTGTGGTAAAAAAGCAGACGATGAACTCTTGAGCATCTTAGCTGAAATCAATTTAGCAAAACTATTCATTGAGGATGAAAAGTATGTGGCAGCAGTTACTCAATTACAACATTATATTTCTATTTCAAAAAAATATGAAAAATTCGAAGCGTTATCCAATGCTTATGCTGCTTTGGTGGATTTATATCTTACAAAAGAGGACATTCCATTCGCTTTAAAATACGCGAAAGAACTTCAATATGTTGCCGGCAGAACAAACAATCAAAATATTATGCTTCGTGCCTTAACTAATCAAGCAATTCTTGCATTTTATAATGAGGAAAACGACAAAGCCGAAGACTTATTTCATCAAATTCTTCATCTTCGAAAACAACAGAATCACCCAATAAAGCTCTCGGATGCGTATTTTAATTTGGCTGGATATTATATAGATTTTAATATTGAAACCGCGAAGAAATATTTGGATTCAGCGTATCAAATAGCCATTGATAATCATGCTTATTCCTTGCAAGAAGATATTTTATTGTTTAAACAGAAAGAGTTGAATGACAGCCTTGCCACTGAAGAGATCAAGACCCTGCGACGAATTATAGAAAAAGAAAGAAAGGTACTACTCGATAGCATTGACAAGAAACCAAGCTTTCCGAATCAACCTAAAGAATTTAAATACATCCCCCTCATACTAATACTTGGCATTGTGAATTTTGTATTACTCACAATGGCTGCTTTCAATAAATTATCGAATAAGCGTAAGAAAACCATGTCCTGAGAACTCCTCTCCATTTAATGCTTTGGCCGTATACTTATAAAAATACGTTCCATCGGTGGCATCTGATCCATCCGGTGTTTTTCCATCCCAACCGCCATTTAAATCTTCAATTTTTGCCATTAAGTTACCCCAACGATTGACAATTATCAAATCAATTGTCTCCATGTTTTTCGTATCAATCATCCATATTTCATTGGCATCATCACCGTTCGGCGTAAATACATTAGGAACAAAGATCCAAGGATTTGCAGTGGCAGTAATGAGTGCTGACATAGAATCTGCACAAATGCCATTAGAGGCAACCAACCAGACTGCGTATTCCCCAAAAGTTGTGTAAACTGATTGTTGATTGTTTAAATTTTGTACAATTGAAACTTCTCCATTTCCAAAGTTCCATAAATAATCAGTTGCATTTTGACTATTATTTGAAAAATCTACAGTTAACGGAATGTCTCCTATTGTTGGATTAGCCGTGAATTGTGCATCAGGAATGGGTAATCCGGTTACTAGTACAGTTGCAGTTCCCTCACAGCCATTCGCGTCTGTTCCCGTTAAAGTATAGGTTTGAGTCCCATTAACAGTAAAGGGTTGTCCATCGATTACTCCGTTACTCCAAGTATAGGTTCCATTTGTTCCTGCCCCACTTCCCTGCAGGACAATTTGATCTCCAATACATACCGTTAGAGGAGTCCCTGCATTAATTGTTGGATTATTATTCACTGTCACAATTACTGAGTCAGTGGTAATACAACCAGATGCACTTGTTCCTGTCACATAATAAGTTGTGGTCTGGGTAGGTGTAAATGCCACACCGTCTGAAATTCCACCTGACCAAACATTGTTAGGCGTTCCGGAAGCAGTCAAAGTAACTTGCCCGCCTTGACAAACTGAAACATTCGCACCCGCATCCACAGGGATATTTGGATTAACCGTAACTACTGCTGAAGTTAAAGAACTTGTGCACCCATTTAACGTGTAACTCACTGAATATGTAGTTGTGGTAGTTGGAGAAACTGTTATCTGGTTAGAGGTTTGTCCTCCCGGCTGCCATGAATAGGTTCCACCGGTTGCTGAGGTAGAAGTAGTTAATGTCGCTGATTGGCCCTCACAAATTTCTGGAGATTCATTTATTTGAATCGTTGGGTTTGGGTTAATAATTACCTCTAAAGAACCTGTCAAAGCACATTGGCCAGTATTAGGAGTAAAAGTGTAGGTTGTAGTAGTCTGGTTATTCAGAGCTGGAGACCATGTTCCTGTGAATCCTTCAAGAGAATTTAAAGGTAGACCGAAAGAATTACCAACACATAGAGGTCCAATTGGATTGAATGTCGGTGATGATGGAGGACCAACAACAACAGTCATCGTTTGCGTTGTCGCACATTGACCAATCGTCGGGGTAAATGTGTAAGTCGTTGTTGCATTATTGTTTATAGCAGGAGACCATGTTCCGTTCACTCCGTTAATAGACTGTACCGGCAAAATAAAATTATCTCCGATACAAATTGGTGACTGCTGACTAAATATAGGTGTTAGTAAAGGATTCACAGTAATAGCCATGGATTGGTTAACTGCACATTGTCCTGTGTTAGGAACAAAAACATATGTAGTTGTCCCGATGGTTCCCGTATTAATTCCAGGAGGGCCCCAAACCCCATTAATTCCCTCCAAGGAGGAATTTGAAAATGCAGGTGCTGTGCTACCTTGACAAAATGGACCCAGTTGAGTAAACGTTGGGGTGGTTAATGGATTCACCGATACACTCATAGTCGCAGTATTCGCACATTGTCCAGCTGTTGGTGTAAAAGTGTAGGTGGTAGTAGCTGTATTATTTATGGCCGGTGACCACGTTCCAGAAATACTATTATTAGATGTTGTAGGTAAAGTAAAAACTCCTCCTGAACAAATTGGAGCAACCTGGGTAAAAGTTGGATTTGTTAATGCATTCACCGTTACACTCATTGTCGCAGTATTCGCACATTGACCAGCTGTTGGTGTAAAAGTATAGGTGGTAGTGGCTGTATTGTTAGTAGTTGGCGTCCAAGTACCATTAATTCCGTCATTAGATGTCAATGGAAGAGTAAATGTTCCACCCGAGCAAATTGGGGCGACTTGGGTAAATGTTGGGGTTGTTAAGGCATTCACTGTAACACTCATTGTTGTAGTATTCGCACATTGTCCGACTGTTGGTGTAAAGGTATAGGTAGTGGTGGCTGTATTATTTATGGCTGGTGACCAGGTTCCTGTTATACTATTCGTTGAAGTTGTAGGCAATGTAAAACTTCCTCCAGAACAAATTGGAGCTACTTGGTTGAATGTTGGAATTGTTTGAGGGTTAACGTTAACACTCATTGTTGCTGTTGAAGCGCATTGTCCAACTGTCGGAGTAAATGTATAAGTGGTTGTTACCGTGTTATTTATTGCTGGTGACCAGGTTCCTGTTATACTATTCGTTGAAGTTGTAGGCAATGTAAAACTTCCTCCTGAACAAATTGGAACTACTTGATTGAAGGTTGGGGTTGTTAATGGATTAACTGATACAGTCATCGTTGTATTTGTGGCACATTGGCCTGCTGTAGGCGTAAATGTGTAAGTGGTTGTTGCTGTGTTATTTATGGCCGGTGACCATGTTCCGGTTATACCATTTGTTGAGGTTGTTGGCAAAGTAAACGATCCACCTGAGCAAATTGGTGCGACTTGGGTAAAGGTTGGAGTTGTAGCTGCACCGCTTGAACCAACAGTTACCGTTTGAGTTAGTGGCGGCGTACAGGCACCTGCATCATCGATAGTAACTGTATAAGTGCCAGGTGCCAATCCTGTTGCCGTTGCTGTTGTCTGCAGTGGTGTTGTATTCCATGAATAGGTATAAGGTGGATAGCCTGCACTAACATTTGCTGTTGCCGTTCCATCATTCCCTGCACACGAAGCAGGTGTGTTTGAAGTTGAGGCAGTTACAGAATTTACACAATCTAAAAAATCAATGAAAACTCCTGAATCAAAAATAGGATCTCCAGCGTCGGCAATTGCTAATTTAAAATGATAGGTTTGACAGGGAGTCACAGCAACATCTCTCGTTAAAACGGTTGTAAATGCATCTAACACACTTGAAGTCCCGGTAGAATTGTTAACGTAATAAGCTGAATTTGAATTGGCATTTACATTATCAATACTCACAATTGTGGTATTGTTTGGTAAGGTTGCCACATTAGTATTGTTGTAATTTCCTCCACTTGGGTTTTGACCAGTAACAAAGAATCCAAATGCGTCATTGTATCCTGCACTTACCCATTCTGGATATTCTTCCGAACCAAATACAAAACGAATTCTTAAGGTTGTGCATGAAGGTACTACATCAAACTCTAAGATACAGCAATCGTAATCAGCTAAAGGCTCTAAGCTAGCTAGTTGAGGGTCGTTACAAATTGTACCATTGTTTGAACTCCAAAAAGTACCTCCGGTGCCGTTCAATGTATTTACATTTCCAGTAGTCAAGACAATTCCTGAAGGTATTCCCAAATTTGTGGTGGCTCCATTTGTGAATGTTCCGTATGCAGTTGCAGGGCAGTTAATGGTGGCATTACTTACGGTCAATCCACCCCCAACCATTGCGTTAACCACAGCTGTGGCTGTTCCACCTTGATTTGCAATAACCAACTGAGCATGCGAAAGAAAGGGTGTTGTAAATAAAAGAAGAAAAAGAACTTGAAAAAACTTCATTTTGAAGAGTTTAGATGAGTTTAGTTGGATAATATAACGTAAAAAAATCAATTTAAGTTGCATCAAATCTATTGCTAACTTTGTCAACATGCATTTGGACAAGATTCAACTACATAATTTTAAAAATTATAGCCTTGCTGAAATTGAACTTTGCGAGGGGATAAATGCATTTGTTGGAAAAAATGGAAGTGGAAAGACAAATATCTTAGATGCCGTACATTACTTGAGTATGTGCAAGTCTTATTTGAATTCTATCGATCGTCAGAATGTGAAATTTCAAGAATCTTTTTTCAGCATTTTCGGTAATTGGAATCAGGATAAAAAGCACTATTCAGAGCAATGTTCTTTTAAAATCGGAGGAAAAAAGTCGATTAAACTAAATAAGAAGGAATATGAGAGAATTTCAGACCATGTTGGAAAATTTCCTGTGGTTTTTATCTCCCCTTACGACAATGATTTAATTTCAGAAGGCAGCGTAACGCGCAGAAAATGGATGGATGGCATTTTAGTTCAATTAGATCGCCAATACTTAGAGGATTTACTCAAATACCACAAAGCGCTTGAACAACGAAATGCCTTGTTAAAAAATATGCACGAACATCGTCTTTTCGATCGAGAATCGATAGAAATATGGAATATCCCGCTAGCAGAAACTGGTCATCGTATTTATGAGAAACGCACCAAATTTCTTCAAGATTTCATTCCTGTGTTCAATGAGTTTTATCAAAAACTCGTCGGTAATACAGAGGTAACAGAAATCAGTTATAAATCCCAACTTCAAGAACAAAATTTATTCGACGGACTTATCGCATACGAAAAAAAAGATGCCTACACACAATACACGAACGTGGGAATTCATAAAGACGATTTAATTTTCACCATTGCAAATCATCCCGTTAAAAAATTTGGATCTCAAGGTCAACAAAAATCTTTTTTAATTGCCTTGCGTCTTGCTCAATTCGATTGGATGAAAAAACAAAAGGGATTTGCTCCAATCTTGTTGTTAGACGATATTTTCGACAAACTTGATCATTCGAGGGTAGAAAAATTAATCGCCCTCGTTACCACTAACTATTTCGGACAAGTATTTATAACCGATACGGACGAGGAACGAATGAGATTTTTATTAAACGCTATCAGCGCTGACAAAAAACTTTTCAAAGTTGAACATTCAGAAGTTCTCAATTTAGTGTAACTTTAACTTATGGCAGAAGATCAGAGACGATTTGGAGAGGGACAACCGTTAAAAGAGGTAATAGATCGATTATTCAAGGCCTATGGTATGGAAAATCGAATGAAAGAACTTGATATAGTTCAAGCTTGGCCAGATTTAATGGGGCCTGCTGTCGCGTTCCGAACAAAAGAGATTAACATTAAAAACAATATACTTTACCTTAAAATAGATTCTTCAGTAATGCGTGAGGAACTACTATTAGGAAAACAAATCATAATTGATCGTATCAACGAATTTGCAGAGAAGAAATTGGTCTCTGATATATGGTTTTCTTAATGGTCTTTGGTAAACTGAAATAACCAGTTATATAATTCATCTGTTCTAAAAGCTCTTTCAAGTGCTCCATGACTTGCACCGTTGTGAACAGTATATTTCAAATTCTCTCCTCCGTTGCAATTTTTTATTGCCTTAACGATTTTTTCGGATTCAGAAATTGGCACTGCGTTATCATTTGTTCCGTGTTGAATCCACAAAGGCACCTGAGCTAAATCGCAACCATCTTTAGTGTTTCCTCCACCACATAGTGCAACTGCCGCAGTAACAATTTCGGGATAGGCACCGGCAAAACCAAGAGTTCCGTAGCCTCCTAAACTCATTCCGGTAACATAAACGCGGTTGGAGTCAGTATTGAAAGTCTTTTGCACAAATTGCAGAACAGACAATACTTTTTCGGGTTCCCATGACTTCCCTGCTTGCACTTGAGGAGCCACAACAATAGCAGGAATCTTTCTTCCTTTTTCAATTTCATGAATCACACCATACCGTTTCACCATTTCAAGATTATTTCCTGATAAACTTCTTCCGTGAAGAAAAATCAAAACGGGCGGCTTACTCTTGAGAATCGAGTCGGCAGGCAAATGCAATAGGAACGGATAATCTGCTTGACTGTAAATTGCCTTCAATTGTGCATTTAGCTGAAACGAAAAAGCTAATAAAAGTACTATTAAAAATTTCACGAGGCAAAATTACCTCATTAACAGCTAATTGGTTTTTAAAAATATCAACAAGCTTAATTATTTTACAAACATTTAACGAATGGTGGGTAGTTTAACTTTATTTGAATCTGAAATTGGCGCAAAGGAATACCCAATTCCAACTCCGGCACCTATTCCCCATTTGGCTGATGCAACTTTCCTTGTTTCAATGAAAGAATTAAACGTTAACCCATTGTAGTTCCAATATGTGAATTTCCCTCCCAATGAAAGCGCATATTTCCACTCTGAGTATGACCATTTCTTTGACCAAATATAATCTACACCAACAAAATTTGCATACGGGGCAAAATCCCAATGATAATTTATTGGAACATGGTAGGAAATCCCATCAGGTAATATGGCGATCAATAATCCACCTATTGTTGTCCAACGAGATAAGGACAATCCTTCTGTAAAACCAAACGGATTAAATGCTGCATCGTAAACAATCCCTGAAATAATGAGAAGAGGGCCAACCAAAGAGCCCATGGAGCCATGAATGTGATTAAAATCACCGCGTTTCTGATACTCAAAGTTGTAATTAAGTGCCAGACCTCCACGAAAAAGATATTCCGCCGAAGCTCCAATGTTCAAATAAGTGGTAGAATCCATATAACCACCACTCGACTTTCCGAATATATGCCATCTGTTCGCAGTTAATTGACCATTTACAAAAAAAGTAAACAACAGAATACTGCTTAAAAAGATTTGTTTCATTTTTTTAGATTTTCTACTTTATACGATATACCAATTCCCAAGACGGATTTAAACTGCGTACGCGGTCCAACATTACCATTAGCATCCCGAATATTTATATCGTCATCGTAAATTAAATTCCATTGTGCACTTGACGTAAATAAGGAATTTACTCGAAAAACAAAAATTAGCTCCGCATTGACATCAATGTTTTGTGGATTATTCGTGTAGTTACTAAACAATTCCAATTTAGATTTCATATCTACATTTTTCATTAAAACTTTGTTGTACTTCATTTTAAAAAACGCACCGTATTCTAATCTATTTTTTTGTCCTGGCAATACACCAAAAGCTCCAATAGCAGAAAGACTATCATCTAAAACAAAGGTAGCCTTTGAAGCCATGGGCGATGCGAAAATTGAAAAATTATCGTCTTTAATATAGTCTGTCCCCAATGCAAAGTTGAAATAACCAGGCGCCATAAATCGAGACACGAAATTCAAATCTGTTGGCTTGGTATATCCTTTTACGAATTGTGTTTTAAATCCTTGAACAAAAGATATAAAATACTTCTTGGAAAATTTAACACCATATGAAGACGCTAAATCAATTCTATCATCCGTTTTCTGAATAGGATTATTCTGTTCAGGATCAAAATACAATATTCCTCCTAGAGCTAAATTTAAATCCGTACTCCAGTTCAATTGATCTTTAGCAAAATAAGCACTTGCTGAAATCGATCCTATCAAAGAAATGTTATTTTTACCCCCGGCATTCCAGTTCACAAACGAAGATTGCGTACCGTTTAACCCATAAAGCGACTTTAATTTCCAATACTTTATGCTATCCTGCTTGGATTGAGAATGGAAATTATTATGAAATCCAAACATTAAAAGTAGAACTACTGTAACTTTGTGGAACATGAATTCAACAAATTTAACTCACTCTCCTCGTTTACTCTTGTTTTTAACGATATTTTTTACTTGGTCCTTTCGTGCTCAAGTAACGGATTATGGTATATTATCGAATTGGGCTGTCCATCCTTCTATAAAAAACAGCGAGTTAAACGCGTTCATATCAGACAGCACAAACCATTCAAAGATTGATGTTTTTTACATCTACCCAACGTTATTCTTGGATAAAAATGATCCGCGTTGGAATATACCAGTCAGTGATTCGGTACAACAATCTAAAGTGTTAAGTAGCGCCGTGAAATTTCAGGCATCAGCATTTGCTGAAGGCGGTCGAATGTTTGTGCCATTTTACAGACAGGCCAATATTCGGGCTTATCGTCAGATGGAAAATGGTGGAAAAGATGCTCTACTAATGGCATACTCGGATATTCGAGCAGCATTTTCTTACTACCTGAAATACTACAACAACGGCCGACCTATCTTATTGGCAGGACATAGTCAAGGATCCACACATATTACTTTATTGTTAAAAGAATTTTTTGATGACAAACCCCTTCAAAAACAATTGATTGCCGCTTACATTCCTGGAATTGGGCTTTCAAAAGATGAGTTTTGTTCAATTCAATTGATGACGGAACCATCACAAACGGGTGGATTCGTTTCATGGAACACCTTTAAACGAAAAATCAGTAAAGAAAAATATGACATGTGGTACAAGGGAAAATGTGTGGTGAATCCTGTTACGTGGACATTGGATGAATTAGCACAAAGATCTTTGCACAAAGGCTTCTTATTTTCAAATGGAAAGCTCTATGAAAAGTCTTTCAATACACATTTAATTGACGGCGCGCTATGGATTAGCACTCCTCATTTTCCATATCGTTCGTTGGCCTGGACTATGGACGATTACCACATTGGCGATGTTAATTTATTTTGGAAAGATATTCGTGAGAACGTTGAATTGCGCATAAAGTCATATGAAGCCAAGCAATAATTAGTTAATAATTGCTTAAAACTCTTTTCTGTTTTGCTTGTTTGTTGATTGTAAGTTTACACGAAGCATTGTATATTTGCAAGCACTTGAAACCCTTTTTATCATGAGTAAATTCTCCAAAAGACACATTGGCCCAAACCTACGAGAACAACAATTAATGTTGGAAAAGATTGGTATAGATTCGATTTCAACTTTAATCGACAAAACTATTCCTTCACACATTCGATTGAATAGAGAATTAGCAATTGACGGTGCCTTGTCAGAACAAGAATATTTGCAACATGTCACCTCCCTTGGTCAAAAAAACAAGGTTTTCAAATCGTTTATCGGTTTGGGTTATCATGAAACAATTGTTCCTTCAGTAATTCTGAGAAATGTTTTAGAAAATCCGGGATGGTACACCGCATACACCCCTTACCAAGCAGAGATCTCACAAGGCAGATTAGAGGCGCTATTGAATTTTCAAACCATGATTTTAGAGCTGACTGGTCTCGAAATAGCAAATGCATCTTTACTTGATGAAGGGACAGCAGCAGCTGAAGCCATGATCATGTTCTATAACTCAAGAAGTAGGAATGATGTCAAAGAGGGGAAAAACAAATTTTTTCTTTCGGAAAATGCCTTCCCTCAAACAAAAGAGGTTGTGTTGGGAAGAGCGCTTAATCTAGGTATCGATTTACAAATTGGTAATCCAGAAAGTTTTACTGATGACGGTTCCTATTTCGGGGCAATCCTACAATACCCTGACGCAAATGGAGTTGTTTGTGATTTAAATGCTCAACTAGCGAGTTTCAAGAAATCAGGTATTCAAGTTGCTGTCGCTGCGGATATTTTATCTCTTGTTTTGTTGAAATCACCTGGTTCAATGGGAGCTGATGTTGTTTTCGGGTCGTCACAACGCTTTGGTGTGCCAATGGGTTACGGTGGTCCTCATGCTGCATTTTTTGCCGCAAAAGAAGATTACAAACGAAACATGCCAGGTAGAATTATTGGAGTCTCTAAGGATGCTGATGAAAATCTAGCTTTGCGTATGGCTCTTCAAACCAGAGAACAACATATAAAACGCGACAAAGCGACCTCTAATATTTGTACCGCTCAAGCACTTTTGGCTGTGATGGCAAGTATGTACGCTGTGTATCATGGTCCTGATGGAATGAAAAATATCGCTTCTCATGTTCATAACCTCGCAAGTGTTGCAGCAAATGGTCTTGTAGCGAAAGGAATCAACCTGAAATCGATGAATTTCTTTGATACCATTTGTATAATTGGTCAAGACCAGTTAAAAATACGTGCAAAAGCAGAGTCACTAGGTATGAACTTCAATTATGTGCCAAATGGTGACATAACCTTAAGTTTTGGCGAGCCTCACACCCTAGAAGATGTTTCTTCAATTCTATCAATTTTTGAAGCGAATACATCTGCCGGTTCTAGTATGCTTTCAACTGAATATTTAAGGACGGATGACGTTTTCACACATGCTGTTTTCAATTCGTATCACTCAGAATCTAAAATGATGCGTTATTTGAAAAAACTTGAAAATAAAGACCTTTCTCTTGTTCATTCCATGATACCTCTAGGTTCATGTACCATGAAATTGAATGCAGCAACCGAATTAATTCCAATTACAAATCCACAATTTGCCAACATGCATCCATTTGCACCTTTGGATCAGGCTATGGGATACCATGAAATGTTTGCACAATTGGAAAAAGATTTAGCTGAATGTACCGGATTTGCAGGAGTTTCTTTGCAACCTAATTCCGGAGCGCAAGGTGAATATGCTGGTTTAATGGTGATAAAGGCATTTCATGCGTCAAGAGGTGATCACCACCGAACAAAAATGATAATTCCTTCGTCTGCCCACGGTACAAATCCTGCATCTGCAGTAATGGCAGGCTTTGAAGTGGTTGTAACAGGTTGTGATGAAAATGGAAACATTGACATTGAAGAATTGAGAAAAGTAGCGATAGAGCTTAAAGATAACCTTGCTGGTTTAATGGTAACCTACCCTTCCACTCACGGTGTTTATGAAGAAGGAATTCAAGAAATAACAGGTATTATTCATGAAAATGGAGGTCAAGTATACATGGACGGGGCAAACATGAATGCTCAGGTCGGTTTAACTAATCCTGGAAATATCGGCGCTGATGTTTGTCACTTGAACTTACACAAAACTTTTGCAATTCCTCACGGCGGAGGAGGTCCTGGAATGGGCCCAATTGGTGTAGCTGCACATCTTGTTCCATTCTTGCCTGGAAATCCAATGGTTAAAACTGGAGGTGAGGAGGCCATCCATGCCGTTTCTTCCGCACCGTATGGTAGTGCCTTAATACTACTGATTTCCTATGGATATATTAAAATGTTGGGGGCAGATGGACTTCGTGAATCTACGGAATTAGCCATTCTAAATGCAAACTACATAGCGAGTTCACTAAAATCGCATTACGATACCCTGTACAGCGGAAAAAATGGAACAGTTGCCCATGAAATGATTTTGGATTGTAGAGACTTTAAGCGCACCGCTGATGTTGAAGTAGCTGATATTGCCAAACGGCTTATTGACTTCGGATTCCATGCGCCAACGGTATCATTCCCGGTGGCTGGAACGCTTATGATAGAGCCAACAGAATCAGAAGATAAAGATGAATTGGATCGCTTTATTCAAGCCATGATTAAAATTCGTGAAGAAATTCGCGAAATTGAAAATGGACATGCAGACAAAGAAAATAACTTATTGAAAAATGCACCCCATAATGCGGATTGCATCATCAATAAAAATTGGAATTATCCGTATTCTCCGCAAGAGGCGGCTTACCCTCTCTCTTACCTTAAAGATGTAAAATATTGGGTTCCCGTAAGACGTGTGGATAACGCCTTCGGCGATAGGAATTTAATCTGTTCCTGTCCAAGTGTTGAATCCTATGCTAATGTATAAATGAAGCTCGACATACTTGCGTTTGCTGCTCATCCCGACGATGTTGAAATTTCTGCGGGTGCTACACTTCTTAAATATGCTAAGGAAGGGAAAAAAATTGGGATAGTTGACTTAACACGAGGAGAACTTGGGACACGAGGTTCTGTTGATATCCGAAGTGAGGAATCCGAAAAGGCATCAAAAAAAATTGGACTAGCCATTCGAGAAAATGTAGGAATGAAGGATGGTTTTTTTGAAATCAATGAATCCAATAAAATGACATTGATTCAAATAATTAGAAAATATAAACCAACTATTATCCTCGCAAATAGTATTTCAGACCGTCATCCAGACCATGCGCGAGCAGGTCAATTGGTAGCAGAGGCTGCCTTTTTATCCGGTTTAAGAAAAATTGAAACCTATGAAGATGCTCAGTCCCAAGATATTCATAGACCAGGTATTGTTCTTCATTACATTCAAGATCAATATATTAAACCAGATGTGGTTCTAGATGTCACTTCTTTTATGGAGGAAAAAATTGAGCTGATCAAATGTTTTGGCTCCCAATTTTATAACCCAAATTCGGAAGAACCCGCAACACCCATCTCTGGAGAAGAGTTTTTCGATTTTTTAAAAGGAAGAATGCTCGGATTTGGAAGATCTATTGGGGTTAAATACGCAGAAGGATTCAATTCTTCACGTCAATTAGGTATAAACGATTTATTCGATTTAAAATAAAAAAAGCTTTCGGGTGGTAACGAAAGCTCTTTCTTATTCAAACTAGTAGACTAAATTGTCTAGGTGGTACGTTTTAATTAAGGTACAGGAACTTCTTATGTATACTTATGAGAATGACCAAAAACTATTAAACTCTTATCAAACTAGAAAATGAAAACTGCCTCTCCAAGCAGCACAGCATCCTCGCACACATAAGAAGTAACCTGCGTCTCTCCTTATTTCTTATACCAAGATAACGCAGGTTTTTATAATGGAAACGCAATAATGAATATTCAGAGGAATTGAGTTATTATTTTTGACATTTCATCGAATATTGTTTTTTACAGTTAATTCACAACTTCTACAGAGACCGTTTTTGTAAAATATTGATTATTAAGTTTTAATAAATATTTACCCGCATAAACTGTAGACACATCAATGTATCCAATTGTACTACCTTGATGAATTGTTTGTTTAGAAATTAATCGCCCATTCAAATCAAGAAGTTCTACATGAATTTCTGAAGTATTCAAACCGTTTAATTGAACAATCAATAAATCGTTCACTGGATTAGGAAACACATTTACAGATATTTCTGATTCTTTAATTCCGGCTGTTGAGGTGTAAGTAGTAACAGTTTCTCCTATCGTTGTAACTTTTGCAGCAGTTTTATTTCCGTAAAAATAAGGGCCAACCACATAAGGATAGGCTGAATTCCAGTCAGCATCAACAGTTGCAAAATAGCAATAGATTCCATTCGGATATTCTGGCGTTACACAAAAACGACCATTGTGTTCATCCAAATAATCTGCTTGTCCTGCATGTGAAATAAACTCATAATCTTCTCTAAAATAACCCAAAGGATAAGTCGTATTTACTGCTGGTCCATCTGGTACATCTGTACCATCTGCCCAAACAGTTCTTGATGATATTGCCCTTAATTGATAACCAGATTTTATTCTTGTTATTCCTCCTGAACCATCTGCATTTTTGAAACCATATGCACCATAAATTGGAAACCCATCGTATGCATAGCCGATAAGAGGAGAATGAACAGTTGAGTCAATAGCATATAAACCATCGGCATCGTATAAATCACAAATCGTACTGATTACATTTAAATCAAGTTTATAAGCACTTGGGTTTTGATGGTGATGGTAATTTCCCATTGCTGGATGCCCTTTTGAGCAGTCAAACCCCGGTTTTTCAGCTGGCACGGCATCTCTATTCCAATAAGTTGCGCCAGAACAAGGAGGGTTTCCTGGTCCTCCGCAAAGTGCATTTGTAGTGGTACTCCAAGCTACTCCATCTCGGTAATCAAATAACGCAACGCCATTTATAAAAATACCAATATTACCACCAGTTGTGGCTGTAAGATTTCCTGTATTCTGAGTCGGATTCAAAGGGATTTTAAATATCGCATTTTGATTTTGAGCTTGAGACGGATTTCCATCTTGGAATGGTCCAGTTACATATGCCGGAACACCTGTTGTGGTGACATAAACCCAATTTGTCGAATACTGTACAGCCTGACAGTTTACTAATATATTATTTCCTATAGGCGTTGAATTTCCTGTGGTATAATAAGATCCTGTTTGGGTTGTGTTTTGCAGCCAATGAGTGATAGCTGGGTTAAGTTGAGCGAATGACACTAGGTTAATGAATGACCCAATGAACATAATAATCTTCTTCATATAAATAATTTTAGGTATTCGTTTGTCGACGTTTTTATTTAAAAATTGCTCTAACGCTCATTTTTTGGAAACATAAAGTCCTTGTTATATAAAAATGACTTATCAGAAAGGGATTTTAGAAAGGCGATTATATCTTTCTGTTCTTCATCAGTAAACGGTTTTTTTATAACCTTGAGCTCCTTACTTACCTTATTTTTACTTGTTGGAATTGCGCTATAATGTTGTATGACTTCCTTTAATTTTTTCAATCTGCCGTCATGCATATATGGATAACTAAATTCAATATTTCGCAATGTTGGCACCTTAAAAAGCAAGGAATCTTTTTTTCTTCCGGATATCATTTTATGTCCTGAATCATTAAGTTCCGTGTCATAAGATAATCCATTTCTTTTTAACGATCCAGAAGTAAATAGTGGTTCGGTGTGACAACTGTTACAGAATTGCTGAAATAGTTTATATCCTTTTGCTTCTTGTTCTGAAAATTGTTCTTTTCCTTGTTTAACGCGATCGTATTTTGAATTTGCCGAAACCAATGACACGGTAAATGCTGCAATGCTCTTTAATAAGTATGGTGTGTAAATTACAGTGTCTCCCCAAACTTCCTGAAATCTCCTTTTGTAAAAAGATGAATTATTAAGCTTTTTCAAAACGTTCTCCATGGAATTATCCATTTCCTTTGGATGCGTAATTGGATTAATTGTATGTCCATTTAAATTAGCAACACCTCCGTCCCAATTGAATTGATCTAACCAAGCTAAATTTATTAATACCGGAGAATTTCTAGTGCCTATTAAGCCATCAATTCCATGCGCTTGAGGATGATCTACATGGGTGAAACCCGAAAATTGTATATGGCAGGACGCACATGAAATGGTGCTGTCGCGGGAAAGAATAGGATCATAAAAAAGACTTCTTCCCAATTCAAACTTGTCCCTTGTCATTGGATTTCCTTCAAAATAATAACTAGGTTCAGGCCATCCCGTTGGGATGTAAAAAGGAGAGGTCTCATCTACAGATCTCCAAACCAGCAGACTCAAAAAAAAAGACACTAAGAACTTCTCAATCATAAGCGATTTCGCTACTCAAGGACTTCATTAACCTATTGGCCTCTTTTCCTGGTAATACCACAGAAGGTAATAGTTCAGGCTGTATGATTCCCTTTTCAAACAAAGGTAATAAATCCAAGAATAGTATTGATCCGCTATTGTTAAATTCCAAGCGCCGATCGGTTTGATGTGGTTTTAGGTATCCACCTAAATGATAATCCAATAAGCCATTTTTTGATTTCACTGCCGAACAGCGAGCTACCATCTTAAAATTAATATATCCAGTATTCCATGCCCAATACATTCCGTGAACAGGATCCAATTCTCCCGCGTATTCCATATTTACATGATAAATACTATCAAGTCCGAAATTAAATGACAACGATGCTGGTTCTTTATTTTGAATTTTCTCATTAAAAAGCACATTGGTAGAGTCCTCAAAATCTACAAGCCATACATCTGCAATTTTAGTAAGCTCCTTATTTTGGGTTAAATAAATATCCGATAAATACGCCTTCAATTCTTCAAATTTTATAGTATCGCCCTTGTAGTAGTATGATTTTCCTAGAATTATTTTTTGCATACCCCATCTAAATTCAAAAGCGAGTTGTGCATGAACCAAAGTTGTACTAATCAGAAAAATAATAAAAAGAAATCTCATATTATTTTTTTCGATGGTGGTGTGGTGGACCTTGTATCATTTTTTCAATAAGCTTATTTAATTCCTCTTGCTGATTTTCAGAACATAACTTTCTAATAGAAGTAAAATAGGAAAGTGTCATGCTTTCGATGGCTTTTTGATTTGTCCCAATTAATTGAATCAATGAATCTTTTCGATTTGGAGTATTTTCAGCCAAAAACAATTCTTTTCTTAAGCTCTTTTGTTTGACAATGAGATCATCTTTTTGCTGAAAGTGTTCATTTTCTAACTTATCTACCATTTTTTCTTTATCTCCCGAAAAGTTCAGTACATCTGTTATTTTAGGTGGCCTTTTATGCTGATGCTCACTCCTTGAATCTCTTTGCCAAAAGAAGATAGCAACTCCATTAAGTAATAACACACCTGTCAATAAACTCAATAATATATTAGTTTTCATGTTTACAATTGATTATTCCACTTTTGATTATATATCTCTACAATATCATCTTCTTTTTGTTGCTCTTTTTTATCAAAACGTAAAAGATGGAAGCTCATTAGAAGTAAAACGGATGCAGCCACAAGCCAATACCTCCAATTGTCTGATTTCTTTGCGTATAAGCTTGGAATACGAAATAATTTATCTTGCAATTCTTTTGAAACTTCGAATCTATCTTCAAATTTTTTATTTAGTATTTCATCAATTTTATTCATCGTTGTTGGTTTGTTGCTTGTTCTAAATTTTTCTTGTGTTTTCCTTCAAATTTCCATCACCGGCATGTAGTTTTTCCTTTAATATTTTCCTCAAATTTTGTTTCGCTCTAAAAATTAAAGACTCCACAGCCGAAACTGATAAATTCATATTTTCTGCAATTTCCACGTAAGACATTTCTTGCATATTATGCAAGGTGTAGGCAATATGTTGATTTTCTGAAAGACCACGAATAGCATCAAAAAGTAAGGCGATTTCTTCATTCTTAATTAACAGACCTTCGGGACTTATTTCTTGGCTTGCTAAATCAACTTGATTTTCAATTAAGACCATAGCTCCCTTTCTTTTTTTTCGGTTCTTAAACCTTAGTTTTTCATTGCATTTATTTAATGTTAATCGATGAACCCATGTTGAAAAATGAGCATCACCTCGAAATGAATGAATGGATTGAAAAACGGAAATAAAAACTTCTTGTGTAGTGTCTTCGGCTTCTGAACGATCGTGTAAAATGTAAAAGCAAATATTATAAATTCGTTTTCCATATTCCTTGACAAACTGACGATAAGCCCATTCTTCATTATTCATTAAAGGCGTTACTAAATCTGTCATGGTACCATCACATTAGTGATTTTTTTATTTTTAGAATTGTGCTACGGTTTCCAATATTTCTGCAAATGTGTTCCTCTCCAATCTTTAAAAACATTGATTTCATTCAACGTATCGTTCAAAATTCCATAGCTACTTGGTTCCGCAATTTCCTCTTCTAATGTCCACCAGCAACTTCCGATCGAATTCTGTGACATGTATAACGTTAAATCCCTTAACCATTCTTCTGCATGTTTATCATTTACACTACAACCGAATTCACCGACGATAACAGGAGTTGCGCTACCTTCCATTTTCGTGATATACCCCCAATTTTGTTCATAGTACTTCATTCGTTGTTCTGTAGATAAATCGTTGTAAGTTGTACTCTTCTTCATTCTAAGAATGTTGGCCTTAGTCCATGAAAAGCTGTAATTATGTACCTCATACACCAATTTATATGGAATTTTTAAGATAACAGGCTTCTTGCGCACCGATTTTAAATGAGGAAAACTCAATTGCATAAATGGATTTACACGGGCATTAATTCCTTCGACAACAATAAGCCAATTTGGATTTAACGCATGAATGGCATCGCCAGCTTGGGTGGCAGCACGGTGCCAATCTTTTTTATTCTTTCTTCCCCAATTGGCATTTTTAGGTAAAAAATAGGGCGTTCGTTGCGGACGAACCTCATTTCGCAAATCCGCCCCGATTACCCAGAGATTAGATTTGTAACGGTTGGCTAAAAATTTCCAGTCGTTGATCCATTGTTTCGTTGTTTGATCATAATATTTATTTTTTCCAAACCATAGCCCATTATAATCGAAGTTGCAACACCAATGTGTTGTGGTCGAATGATTATTCAATAGCACACAAATTCCAGCATCAGAAAGACGTGTAATAACCTCATCTAAAACCTCTAAAGGCGTTTTATTCAATAAAAAGGTATTTGGCCCAACCCACTCTTTCTTTGCTCGTGTGGTGTCATGCAGCATCTGATTTGAAAATGGTAGCCGTAATGTGTTGAATCCTGCAGATTTTATAGCTGCCATGATTGTATCGATGTGCTGTAGATGAATTCCAAATGGCATTGCGTGGGTATTAATTCCCTTGCTGTGAAATTCACTATATGGATATTGACTTCCGTTTGCTCCCCACCAATTTACTCCGCGCATCGAAAAAACCGATTCATTGGCATCTATCAGATGACTACCACGCGTGCTTAGCGGAGGAACTTGAGCTAAAAAGTACCCTTGAAAAAAACAAATGACAAGGAATAAACTTCGTTTCATTCTTCGAAAAATAATCTTCCATTGACCCATTCTGAATCAAGAGTAGCATTTTTCTTTTTATAAAACTGTAGACCAGGCTCATTCCATTCCAATACCTGCCAATCCATCCGTTTTACCTTTTTAGCTTTCGCTATTCGCACAACTTCGTCAAATAACAATTTTCCAATTCCACGTTTTCGGCTTTTTTCCTTAACATAAAAATCTTCCAGGTATAAACAACGGCCTTTCCAAGTAGAATAAGAGGTGTAATACAAAGCAAATCCGAGTATTTCCTCGTTTTCTTCCGCTACAATAGCTTCACAAATTGGCGCTTCGAATAAGTCGTAATGTAAATTTTCTGAAGTATTCGTTACTTGCTCTGGAGCCTTTTCATACAATGCCAATTCTTTGATTAAATCAAAAATATAGGAGACATCTTTAGGAGTTGCCGTTCGAATTTCCATTATTTCAAACCATTCAAATCGTAGCGAATTGTTATACCCGTTTTTAAGTTACCCGTCGGATAACTAGTTTGAATTTTAGGGGTAGTAATTCGCTGTTCGTAATAAAAAGATGCCAAAATGAAATCAGTCAACTTGTAATTCGCATCCAACTTAAAGCTAACGATTCGCTGACCGCTGGTGGCTTGATTGGAATTTTCAATAATCTTCCGAACGACAACAATGTTATCTTGAAAATTAAAGTTGACATTCACAATTAAGTCACTTTTCTTAACTCCTTCAAAAGGTAATTGAAGTTTTGGAAAGGTTAAGACTGTCCCCGCAACAATTGTTGTGCTCATGTTTTCAGTAATCTGATTGTTACTTAAGGACAGTGTCGATTGACGTTCTTTTTTGTATTCAAAATTGGTGGTTAAACTTTTACCAAAAATATTCCAGGTTGCTAAAAATCCAACTAAAGGAGCAAACTTTTCATTGACAACAACATTTTGAACTTGCAGTTCTGAAATGAAGTTATTGTTAATGTCTCGCGATGTCGCATTGCCATTGGCATCGAGTTGAGCATTCAAGTTTGTTTGCATTCCACTAACGGCAATAGTAGAGGCATAACTATGATTTAACTTAAAGTTCTTTAAAAACTTCTTTGTAAACTCAAATTTTGTTAGACCATTGTAATTCATCGTCCAATTCGGCATTGGTAAATTTCTTACCGGATTAATGCTTCTATTATTGACGGAGGAATTGGTATATGCGGATAGAAATGCTCCGATAACCACATCTTGTTGGGATCCTGAATAACCATCGTAATATTGATTCGGCAACTGACCAGAATTCGCATTTTGTTGACCGATAAATTGTGAGACAGTTTGGCGGTTATTTAATAACGTTTGGAAAGTTTGAGACGAATATTCTCTGTCCAATTTCTGAAAGGCAGATGGCATCGTAAGAGTTGTATACGTTAATTGAGCCGTTTTAAAATTGTTTTGACTTTCAAAAGCTGAAGACGTATTATTCCATCGGTAAAATTCACTTTCATTAATGCTATAATTTCGTAAGATGTTAACATTGATATTAAAATCTTTTAAAGGTTCAAGTGTTGCCTTCAAGGATAAATTTTCACTGTGTGTAATGGTATATTGTTTATTCAAATTTGAATTTTGAACCAACCAATTGTTGTCTGTTGCTTGCTCAGCCACGTTATATCCTGTTCTTCTACCCAACATATCATAACCCTGTTTTCCAAATACAAATCCTGAAAGACCTGTTGTCGAGTTATTCATTCCCAACACTCTTGTTTCCTGATTGAAGCCGGGTAAAAGCGTTCCATCATTGAGTGCATAGGTTCCGGAAATATTTCTCACAGACATAACCAAACGGCTTGCTGTACCGACGATTGGATTCACTTTCTTTTTTGCATTTTCTTTTCGTTTTTTCTCACGTGCTTTTTTACGCTCCCATCGCTTCTTTTTACGCTCGTATTGTTTTCTTTCCTTCGGCGTCATTTCATCCAGTGGTTTATCTGGTTTAAATTCTTCCTCAACCTTATCCCCTTCTTTGTCTTTTCCACCTTTATTTTTATCATCCCCGTTGGATCCTTTAATATTCAAATTGGCTCTTCCACCCGATTTACCATCAGATAATACCTTTTTGAATAATGGTATTTTATTGTAAAGGTTAACAAAATTCGCCTGTGCCGTAAAATTTAAGTTTCTGTTGTTCTGAATGGTATTGCCAAATTCTGATTGACCGAATGGAGCTCTCTGCCAGTTAAAAGAACCAGTATATTTTGCGTTAGCCGTAATCCAATTAGTCAAAGGAAATTTATCGAATGGAATGTTATAACTCAAACTGTAATTTTGAGTATAGTCCATTGTTTTTCCCAATGTATTAACTTGAGAACGCAGGGTGTCCATAAATTCTCGGTATCCATCAGGATCTGTTTTTCTATCCACTCCATGATTCCCTTCCTCGAAAATGGATTTATTCACTGCAGAAAACGTGGCTTTGATACTTTTCGATAAATCGTAACCTACGTTATAGGTTCTAACCCAATCATATTTCTTTAAATAAATAGGTGCAAATTCGTAATCCGGGACGATATTGTTTCGAATCTGGCGCTCGTTGTATACGCGAGCGTACTCATTCGTAAAGGTCATATTTTTAGGTAAAAAATAGAGGTTGAAATCTTTCACCAAGGCTAAATTTTTATTTTTTTGAACAGGCTTCCATTTTTTAAACGGTTCCCAAGGTTTTACGGCAAATGTGTAATTGTAATTAAGAGAGCCGTTCCATGTTTTTGTAATGTCGTATCGCGTATTAAAATCGCGTTTCATGTTTTCAGCAAAAGCATAAGTAGCTGACCAATTGGAAACCCTCCAAAAATGAGGTTTAGCTCCGGCCTTTAATTCCTTTCGAACATTTGTAAAGTTAAAAGACTTACGCTCTGTAAAATCTTGACCCAATTTCGCTCTTTCTCTTCGTGTGGCAGGGTCATAATCTCGTAATTTAACGTCTGGATTAAATGGATCAAATTCCGGATTGATTATTCCTAATGAATATCCATAAAAGAATGGAAGCGAAAGTCGAGTTTTCTTTCCGAAAAACTGACCTAATTGCACCGTTGAATTCATATCTAAACCAATGCGCTCGTTTCGTTGGCGTTCTTGAACACGGCTCTCTACACTTCCCCAGTTGATTCCAGAATAATTTCCAGATGCAGCAATGTTGGCAAAATCAGCCAATTGTAATTGCATCTGACCAATCGCAGCAGATCCTCCTTCACTCACAAAATCAGTCAAGCGTAACTCATTGATCCAGACATTCACACACTCTGCCTCACCATTATCTGGTTTCCAAATATTATCAGGGTCATTTTGTAATGGATTTCTAACACCCACCATTATTGTTTTTAATCCCTGTAGGTTCGGACTACCTTTAACTTTAATTTTACGTTGAAGATTTTGAGGGTCGAGTGCTTCGTATTCCACAATATAAGATACTCCAGGAGTACCGTTTTCAATTTTAGAATTACGGTCTTTTTTCAAATTAATTAAATCTGAAAAGGTAATTTCAACATTGTTATCCTCGGGCCAAATTTGTTCTGCTGTTGATGCACTTAAAGGATCTGTAATCTTCAGCGGAAGTTCATATTCGTAATAGTTCTCCACGAAATCTGTTCCCAAACGAACAAAAAGCGTCAATTCATCGGTTTTAAGTTGGTTTTGAAACTCGGCAATATTCTCGGCATGCACGAACATTTTCATCTTTTTGTAAGTACGCACATCAAAGTTTACATTTCGATAAGCCGCGCGCGCATCTCCATCTTGTAAGTTGCATATATCCAAGACCAAAGACTGTTCGTTCATTTGTCGTTGAAAAACTTGAGAAGGGTCAATTTCTCTAACAATTCCTGGAGGAACAATGTACTTGATTGGTTCTCTTTCTGAATTCTCTTCTACGTTAACAGCTCCAATATTGAAAGTTGTAAGGTTAGGGTCAACTTGAACACTAAGTCCTGGTTGGGTTAAATCTAAATTATAACGTCTCCACTCCCCTCTGATTAGTTCCAAACGCGCAAATCTAAGCACTACTTCCTCGTCAAAATTTTTCAAGAACATACGCATAAAACGTATGGACCTGAAGTCTTGAATTCCATTAACTTTCTTTTCAAAATCAGCGATTGGAACTTTAAATTGGTACCATCTCTCCGTTTTGTTTCCAACAGGTATTTCTTGCACATTCGTAATGTAATTTCTCCCCTCCACCATTTCATTTGGACGCAAGCGAACGTGGTATTGAAAATAATTTTCTGATTCTGATAGGTTGTTATCCGTATTGATATCCTCATTGTCAGGTAAATTCGTTGCCTGAGTAGGGTAACCCTTCGCATTCGCCGTATCAGACATTTGGGTAGTCGGAGAATTTCCTTCCATACCGTTAAACTTCTTGTAGCGCTCGAGTATGTTTTTCAATTGATTGTCGTAATTGTCGTCTAAGTAATAAATGTAATCATCAGAAGATGGATCTGAAATCATACGAGCTTTCGCTTGTACAGTTAAATTCGGATTATTGTTTACCCAATTCACATAATTGCTGTAATTCAATCGTTCGTCTTCATTTTTCCAACCATCGAGTCCAACATCCTGGTTAATTCGCGCTTGTGGATCGTTATCAAATGCATTCACTACAATTTGCTGCGAGGAAACCCTTGACCAAAGTGTTGTATCAATGTTTTCTTGAGTGAGAGTTGTCAATGCAGGCAAGCCATTCTCAAAACTTTTACGGGAATCGGGAAGTGCGTCTTCTGAAATATTGCCAAGATTAAAATACAAATCGCCACCGTTATGAAAAGAATTTGGATCTGCATTTTCAGCATCCACATTAAAAGGATCTAACATCCAAAATTGGATAAACTCAATGTTCGCCGTTTCAAAGTCGTTAGTGGTCAGGGCACGTGAAAT
>Ga0315905_10001147_pt1 | contig 28677 bp, 17 predicted proteins | sample LakEriMetagenome_5_FD_203522 | JGI IMG/M metagenome (GOLD analysis project Ga0315905, IMG submission 203522) | Freshwater fungal communities from buoy surface, Lake Erie, Ohio, United States - Buoy 4 MA121 | ecosystem: Environmental > Aquatic > Freshwater > Lake | place: USA: Lake Erie, Ohio...
GGTGATGGTGTCGTACGTCGAGCAGCTGCGACCGGACCTGACCGTGTGGTTCCACCAGGATGCCTTCAGCATCGCGCCATCGACCGGACCCGACAAGATGGTGCGCGAGGAGTACGCGCGTCTCACCAGCTTGCCGTTGGAAGGAGTTCCCGGCGGCACGTACACCGGAGTGGCGGCCACGTGGCAACGGCGCACCTATCCCGACGACACCACGTTCATCGTCGAACTGGGCGGATCACTGGCACCGGGCGAGGCCCTCACGCACGCCCGCGCCATCTTGAGCGTCAGTCAGATCCTGCCCTGACGCATCAACACTGTTTTGTTCGCGCACTCTCGCGCATACATCCGGACGAAGCATGATGTCCCCTGAAGGGAGATCGAGATGGGACGATGGTGGCGCCGAGGTGAGAAGAGTGGTCCCGAGGCGATGGTCGAGGCCGAGGCTCCAGTGGAGACGAACGTCGTCCCCACGGAGGTGCTGGCAGTGATCGGAACGATGGTCGCCGAATTGGGCGACGATCTCCGCACACGAATGGACCACTTGGCAATTCGGATCGAGGCACTGTCGCTGGAAATGGAGAAAATCGCTCCTCCTTCGTACGAAATGCCCGACGAAGCTGAAGGTTCCGATACGCCGGACCAGGAGTACGCGCGGTATCTGCGCTACTTCGTTCTCGACGGCAACGTTTCCAAGGTGACCGGAGACATCGTCGAGGTTCGTGTGATCGGACGCCTGATGGACGGCGCCTATGCATGGGTGAACGAAGAGTGGCGTGTCTGTGGCGTCGTCACCTCGGAGCAACTTTCCGGTGGTACGCCCTTCCCGGACGACACCTTCCGAGCGCGAGTCGTGTCGCATTCGTGGGGACATGTCGTCGAGAGCGTGATGCCGAATTCCCTTCGAAACCCACTCGAGACCAGAGTGCGTCGGGAACCGAGCGCGGACTGGGGCCGTGAAGCCGCTGAAGAGTTCCTGGGCGGGGCACCGTGGTGGATACGTTCTCTCCGACCGGGCGACGTGCTGATCGCTCGTATTCCGTACGACGGGCCGATGCCCATCGATCGCCTCGGACGACGTGGTAAGGAAAGACCGTCGGTGTTCATGCGCTGGGAGGGCGAGTACGCCATTCTTCGCGCCTGCTACGACGTGAAGAGCTTCGTCGGCGAAAAGGGCCTCGGACACCGGTCGACCGACAGTGGATGTTTCACGAAACCGAGTGTCATCAGGTACGCGGAATTCGACACGAAGGTCGAGAATTTGCGACGTCGCCTTGGTCGTCTCGGCCCCCGCGATCTCCGCGAATTGAACATCATCGAAGTGTCGAGCCCCACCAGCGATCACACGACGGCGAATGAATCCACATCGAATTCGTTGCGCGCACCTCTGACCGAGGCCCTGATCGCAGGTGCCGACAGGATCGGACAGGATGCTCGTCGGGACATCCTTCTCAGCGTCGAGGTGGAAGCGACACGGCGAGCTCGTTCCTCGTCCACTAGGGATATGGCGGCCGCCCTTTTGGAAGTGCTGGTGGAGCGCTCAGACAGCAGAGACCTATTGAGTTCGAGCGGCCTGAAGTTCGCGATGGTAGGTGAGGCGTTGCAACGGGTGGCCGAGCGTCTCCAAACCCGGATTCCCAAGGGAGAGTTCGCCGAGAACATGCGGGAGGTGGTGGGGAGTTTTCGTTCCACGAACGGATGGCTCCCGTACATCGAGTCGGACGAGCACGGCTTCGACGTTTTGCGAGTGGAGAGCCGAGCGAACTTGTCGGGGACCACGAAGGCGCTAACCCATGACGAACCGGTCCCGTTGGATCGGGGGGCGACGTGGGTCAACTTCGAGAACATGCGCTTCTATTTGGAAGCCGATTACCTCGAGCCGGATCTGATCGTCATGGATCAAGAGGCTTCGGCACGGATCTTGGGTGATTGTCGCGTCGATCTCCGAACCGAATTGTCGGCTTTGCGAATGGGTGGTTCGTGTCGTGGTGTGATCGTCGGATCCGACGTCGAGCCTGCGCGAGCCTCGTTCGTACGGGCAGCCAAACAACGAGGATGGGAATTCGCAGAAGCGACCGATGAATCGGCGCGTATCGACGTGACGTTGGATTTGTGTCGTGAGGTCGGGGCACGCACCATCACCCTGATCACGCTGAACACCGAGTTGATCGCCGAGGTGGAGAACATCGGGATCGACGTGAATGTCATTTGCCGACTGGAAGACGAGGAGCTCGGATGATGTCGAATGTGCGAACGAAAAGCCTGTTGTGCGTGCTCGGATTGATCGTCGGCACCAACGCCTGCTCGTCTCCGGCTGAAATCGTGATGCCGGTCGACATCGATCCGGTGGAGTGGGAAGCGTGCGACGAGTTCCCCGGAGATGACACGGTCGAGTGCGGCACGGTGACGGTTCCACTGGACTACCGGAATCCCGACGAGCAGACCATCGACATCGCGCTGTTGCGCTATCCGGCTCAGTCCAGCAAGGCCAAGGGCGTCTTGTTGGTCAACGACGGCGGTCCGGGCAGCTCGGGCGTGGACTTCGCCTACTACTCGGGCCCCGACATGATCGATTCGCTGGGCTTGGAGGACTTCGACATCGTCGGTTTCGACCCGCGCGGCGTGGATCGGTCGGGTGGATTGAAGTGTCAGACCGACGACGAGACGGACCGCTTCATGTATTTGGACTACACGCCGGACGACGACGATGAGCAGGCGCTCTACGACGAGTGGCTCGAGGCGGAGGATCCGTGCGTGGTCGAGTACGGCGAGGAACTGCGCCATTACTCCACCGAGAACATCGCTCGCGACATGGATCAGATTCGTCAGGCGATGAACGTGGAGCAGATCCACTTTCTGGGCATCTCGTGGGGCACCTACCTGGGTGGCGTGTACGCCACCTTGTTCCCCGACAACGTCCGGTCCATGTTCCTCGATGCCGCCTACGACCCGCAGGGTGATTCGGCCGACGAGTCCGAGTTGACCCAGGCGGTCGGTTTCGAGAAGTCGTTCGATGCGTGGGTGGAATGGTGCGAGGACGACGCCGAAGCCTGTGCGTTCAGTTCGAGCGACGTGAAGGCGGACTGGTTGGCGTTGGAAGACGAACTGGACGCCGAGCCGCTCGTGGCCGACGACGGTCGCGAGGTGAACCACGTGGTCATGGAGACCGCGACCATTTCCGTCCTCTACAGCGAGGCCGACTGGCCGTTCCTGGGCGATGCGTTGGCGTCGGCAGCCGGTGGCGACGGTCAGGCTTTGCTGGAAATGGCGGATTTCTGGATGGGACGCGCCGAGGACGGTTCGTACGCCACGTTGGTGGACGCGTACAGCATCATCGAATGCGCCAGTGGCACGTATGCATTCGAACCCGAGAATCCGGAGGCGCTACTCGAGCAGTTGAAGGACGAGGCACCCTGGTACAGCCGCGATTACGAAGTGGAAGATCTCGGTGCGTCGTGCGATGACGCGTTCGGTGATCCCACCATCTTCGAGATCGACGTGACGGCGTCGATTCCGATCGTCGTGCTCGGGGGTACGAACGATCCGGCCACACCGCTGCGTTGGTCGGAGGAGATGGTTCTGCGTCTCGGAGACAAGGCCCGCTTGGCCGTGTTCAACGGCGAGGGACACTCGCACATTCTCGCGTCGCGTTGCGTGGACGAGATCGCGTCGGAGTTGTTCACCTCGTTGCGACTACCGGCCGATGGCACCGAGTGCGACCCTGACGTGTTGGTGGAGAAGCCGCAGTGGTGGGACGGGATCGTCGACATCGACGCGTCGCGGTTGGATGACGCCACGATGGATTGGTACTTCGACACCGATCGGGTGGACGCGTATGCCGAGTACTTCGCGGTGCGCGGTGACGGGACGGAGGCGTTCGCGATCGTGCGCGAGCACTTCGAGGATCGTGGTTGGACGTACGAAGAGGGTGAATCGGCCGACCCCGTGGCGAACGTGCAGTGGTTCGTCGACCCTGACGACGAGTCCCGCAACGTGGGCGTGTGGTTGTCGTCGCCCGAGGAACTGGCCGAGTATCAGATGGTGCAACCCGACGGTGAGGTACCGGCCGGCACCTCGGTGGTGTTGGTCTACTACTGGCCCTGAAAACGCTCGTTCAAGGACCCGCTTGTGCGACACGCAGTCGCCACATGCGCCGAGAATCCGGAGAAGGCGAAGTTGGGACTCCGCGACTCCTCATACCGGTTGTCGACTTGGAGCGAGCCAAACCTTGGGTGGAGGCGTTGCCCCTACGTCGTCCGTTCCCGTCATATCCAACACGGTCATGAAGCGCAACCACCGATGCCCGGACTCTGCAGGAGCGATGACTGAATTGCGCGCGAGAATCCAGGATTGGCGATCGAACTTGGATGCCGGCTTCTGGAACATGGCGGACAAATCATTGTCCACAGATGTTGGAGAAAAGACAGATCATTACGATCTCGATTGGATCAGCGAGGGGACTGTCCCAACTTCGTACGATCCAAAAGCATCAGTATCCGCGATCTCAACGAAACGATCGAGGGCCTTTGTTGATAACCAACCCGTGTCGTCGTTGATTTCGGGGACAGGCTGCACCTATTTTTCCCGACGGGAATCCATGGCCTTCACGGACCCGACAAGTGTCGGAGTTGTCGTCTTCGAAGACAAGGAAAAGGTGACAAGGTCACGTCCGGCGGCCCACTACATGAGGCCGGGAGAGACTCATCTCGTTACTGGCCGAGGCCCAGCGGGAGAGGTGTCAAAGTAGCCCCTCGCTTAGCACTAACGTCCGCTCATGGTATTTGGCAAAAAAGCGCGCCGGATGACCGGTTCTTTGGTCATTGGAACGTTGATCGTTCTCTCGGGATGCAGCGGTTCTGACTCCTCCAGCAACGAACCGGAACGGGTGCTCGACGATCCAGATGGTGGCCAGGAGGCTCGGGAAGACGACACTTCCGATGATGAATCCGATGCATCGGAAACTACGACGACCAGCGTCGCGCAGTTCACTACACCCGCGGACCCACAGGAGTCATTGGGTCTCTACTCATTCTTCAACGGAGGAATACCGGTATCGGAGATTTCCTCGTCACAATGTGGCCAGTTTGCAACTGCGTACGACTCGATCACCCCTCGGTTCCTCGAGTTCTCGTCGGATCAATGGGTCGAACGATCGAAGTTGATGCCGGCTCTCCACAACTACGCGCCGGATAGAGTTCTGAGTCTCGATCTCAACCTCGACGGCGCGCTGGAGTTCGTGTTCTTCTTCAACTCGGAGGAGCGCAACGACGAGAAGCCATTCGGATCCGTCTTCTATCAGGTGGATTGCGAGTGGAAATGGGGCGAGATCTACCACGCGATGTCCGGCACAACAACCCGAGCCACGAACCTGGATTACGACGGATCGACGAACGAACTGTTCGGCTACAACGTCGAGGACACCGCCGGATACTTCGTCAAACACGTACTCCGATATGCACCATCGAGTCGCGCCTTCGTCTATGAGCCCATTGTTTACGAGGCCCCGCCCATCGCGTGCGTGAGTGCTTTCGCGAGCATGTACCGAACGGACAATCCGGATGTCATTGTTTCGTTCTACAACAATTCAGTGATTCGGACTCTGCAGAACTGTCGAGAAGGAGACTGGATCATGGAGGCCAAGAAGCGTCGATCGGAATACGAAACGTTCGGCGATGCGGACTACTACGAGGGAAGTGTCATCTTGTTGCGAGATGAGAATGCAAAGGACATCGTCGAAACCCTTTGCAGTTACGTGAATCCGAGTGGCTACTTCATTTTCCGGAAAATAAGCCCAGTGTCCATCGCATGTGAGGATTGATCACCAATGAACGAGAACGTCGAACAGATACCCAGCCTTCCCTCTGAACCACCTTTGCGATCATGGTCTTCCTGGAGAGCCCGTTCGAAACGGTCCAAAGCGATTTTCCTGAGTGTCGCCATCCTGTTGTGTGGCGGAGCTTCTTACCTTCTGATTGGTCGTGGGAATGACACAATTTCCAACAGCGCCACATTGATGGCGGTCACGCTCGACGGAGACGAGTTGGATCATGTTCAATTCGGGTCCAAAGGATCTCTCGAAGGACTCCTCGCGAAGAGCTTCCGACTGCGGTTGGACGAAGCCCCCGGACCAATCAGCATCCTCACCGAAGGGGAGTTCCGTTCGGAACGATTCCTAGTGGTCTCGAACGGTCGTATCGCTCTCGTAGGGGCTTCCGACGATCGCCAAGGTTTGATCGTCGTGGATCCCGGCTCCGGGGAGGAACTCGAGTTGATCGAGTACGACGATGTTTCGATCTCCGCCACGTTCGTCCGACGTAGTTCCCAGTTTTTCGTCACGGTTGCCGAGGACGAGAGAAGTCGGTGCATCGGGGTCGATCTCGAGGGAAATCAAGTGTTGATCGGACGCGGCTACTGTCAGGTGCTCGATTCGGGTGACGTTCTCGCGATCGACGAAGATGATGATTCGAACGAAGTTTCGGTGCTCAAAGCGGATGCCGATGGCCAGCAAACCGGTCGCTACGACTTCGAGTTGGAGGACTTCGTCGTTACGTCCGACGGGAGTTTCGCTTACGGGTACGAACGGGAGGACGATCAAAGCAGGATGCTGCTCGCCGTTTACGACTTCCGCGAGGAACAAGTGTGGCGCCAGCCCGAAGATGCCATCTCCGCAGATGTGGTCAGCGAGATGTCGAGTGGCCTGGTCATCGCCGTGGATGGGGGCGACGAAGAGGTAAGTGTCGAACTGATCACGAGCACCGAAGAGGGTTCGGATGTTTCTGGCATCGCCAGCGCGGAGGAGGTTTCCCTGTTCGTGGTCGATTCAGGAGAGACGTTGGTCATCGGAGAGGCGATGGCAGGTAAGGAAATCGACCAATGGCGGATCGTCCAACCAACGGAGCCATCTGCAGTGAGACCGGGTGAGGAGGTCTTCTTCGAGGAGGCGATCACCTCATGGTTCGAAGTCCCGGCCTCGGGTCGAATCGTCGCATTCGACGGTAGCAAGGGCGAGATCTACACGGGGTTCATCGAGAGTGGCCTCGAGTACGTGGATGACGTGGATGCAGAATTTATCTCGGTCTATTCATCCGGTACGGATCTGTTCGTCCACGCTTCAGACACGCTCTTCTTGCTCGATGTGGAGACGAACGAATTGTTCCGACTCTCCAATGACGTCGCCCAGGTCGACTACGTCTCGGCTGATTCGGGAGTCTTTGTCTATCGAGACGAGGACGAGAACAGCTTTCTCGCGCGCTTCGTGGATGGAGCGTTGGTCGACCTGGATGAAGACGACAACATCTACTCGGCACTCGTGGAAGCAGACGGTCAGATCTACTATTCGACATCCGATGACGATGGGGACAACCTCACTCTGAAGTCGATCAAGTTGCACGACGATCGTGCCCGACAGGCCTCCGAAGTGGACAAGGAGATCGCCGATGAAGTTCTCGTCTTCCGATCCGAGTATCTCTGGAACACACGTGTCGAGACGTCCTATCTGCAGCTGTTCGAGGCGATCATCGATGAACGTCGTCGTGAGTGTCGTGACGAAGGACTCGAGACACTCGAGGTGTCAGGAACAACGACGTTGCAGTCCATCCCCGGAACGGGAAGCGTCGTGTGTTTGACGGTCTCCGACGCCGACTTGGAAGACTCTCCCTTCTTCGGAGTGGAGATTTCCAACGAGGCCGATTTCGATCTTGCGATGATGGTCGAGCAGGATGGCGACACTTTGTACGAAGCCGATGATCAGACGAGCGATGGCAGGATCGTCTCGTACAGTCCCTTACGGGACGACATGTCGTTGGAAGCCGGCACCTATCGGCTGAGGGTCTTCCCGGTCGAGGGAGGTGGGGTTACGGCCCCGACGACGGTGAGGTTCTTCGCGACCTCCACATCTTCGTCGGAATACTCCGAAGTCGCGAGCGGCAATTCATTCTCCACCTCGGGGTGTGACTATGTCTTGAACAGCTCCGAATCCTCTGTCACGGTCGAGGTGTCGTACGACATCACCAGCGTTTTGTGCATCGAACGACTATCGACGGAGACGATCGTTGGGTTCACGATCAGAACCGTCTGGGATGGGACATACCTCGATGTCAGTTACGAGTGCGATGATTTCAGCGGTGATTTCTACTCGACTTCATATTCAGAGTCGATGCCGGCGGGCAAGGGCTATAACCGTTGTTCCATCACGGAGACCTGGCCGAGCGACGGCTCGTACGGGGACCTCATCGTGTTTTACGGCGGGGAATAGCCAAGAAGGCAATTGGTTCGCCGGGGGTTACTCGGTGTCGGATTCGGGAGAGGTGTTGCCCTCGCCCACGCCGGCCAGTTCGACGGCCGACGGTGGCTTGAAGCCCTCCACCGAACGGAAGCCCAGTCGCTTCTCGCCCGGACGATCGGGATCGTCCTCGGTGTCCACCACGATGATCTCGCCCGCGTGGAACTGCTTGTACAGGATCTTCTCGCTGAGGGCATCCTCGATGAGACGCTGAATGGCGCGACGCAACGGACGCGCACCCAACTGCGGGTCGTAGCCCTTGTCGGCCAGGTGCTCCTTGGCCGCCGCGGTGAGCTCGAGACCCAGACCCTGACCTTCCAGCTGCGTGCTGAGGCGCTTCAGCATGAGGTCCACCATCTGCACCACTTCGTTCTTGGCCAACTCGTGGAACACGATGACCTCGTCGATGCGGTTCAGGAACTCGGGACGGAAATGGTTCTTCAACGAATCCATCACCTTGTCCTTCATGCGCGTGTAGTTCATGGCTTCGTCGCCCTTGGTGAAGCCGACGTTGGCCTTGCGCAGGTCGGCGGTGCCGAGGTTGGACGTCATGATGATGATGGTGTTGCGGAAGTCCACCGAACGACCCTGGCTGTCGGTCAGACGACCCTCTTCCAGAATCTGCAGCAACGTGTTGAACACGTCGGGGTGCGCCTTCTCGATCTCGTCGAACAGCACCACGCTGAACGGCTTGCGACGCACGGCCTCGGTGAGCTGACCACCCTCGTCGTACCCGACGTATCCGGGGGGCGAACCCACCAGACGGCTGACGGTGTGCTTCTCCATGTACTCCGACATGTCGAGCGTGATGAGCGAGCTCTCGTCACCGAACAGGAACTCGCTGAGCGTCTTGGCCAACTCGGTCTTGCCCACACCGGTGGGTCCGAGGAAGATGAACGAACCGCTCGGACGCTTGGGGTCCTTCAACCCGGCGCGCGTACGACGGATGCTCTGCGACACCGCCTTGATGGCGTCCTCCTGTCCGATGATGCGCTTGTGCAGCTCGGCTTCCATGTTGAGCAGTTTTTGCGTCTCTTCCTCGGTGAGCTTGTACACGGGGATACCGGTCCAGATGCTCAACACCTCGGCGATGCATTCCTCGTCCACCTCGTCGAACAGATCCACGCCACTGGCCTTGATCTCGGCCTCCTTGGCGGCCTTCTCGGCCTGGATGTTCTTCTCCTCGTCGCGCAGACGGCTGGCCTCTTCGTAGTTCTGTTCTTCGACGGCCTTCTTCTTGGCTTCCTGCACGTCGGTGAGACGCTGCTCCATGTCCTTCAGGTCGGGCGGCGTCTGCATGCGCTTGATGCGCAGACGGCTGCCGGCCTCGTCGATGAGGTCGATGGCCTTGTCGGGAAGGTGACGATCGCTGATGTAACGGTCGGCCAGATTGGCCGCGGCCACCAACGCCTGGTCGGTGATGGTGACGCGGTGGTGCGCCTCGTACTTGTCGCGCACGCCCTTCAGGATCTCGATGGTGTGGGCCACCGTGGGCTCGTCCACCTTCACCGGCTGGAAACGACGCTCGAGTGCGGCGTCCTTCTCGAGGTGCTTGCGGTATTCGTCGAGGGTGGTGGCACCGATGGTCTGCAGTTCACCGCGAGCCAACATGGGCTTCAGGATGCTGGCGGCGTCGATGGCGCCCTCGGCCGCACCGGCGCCAACCAATGTGTGGATCTCGTCGATGAACAGGATGATGTCGCCGCGCGTGCGGATCTCCTTCAGCACCTTCTTCAGGCGCTCCTCGAAGTCACCGCGGTAACGGCTGCCCGCCACCAACGCGCCGAGGTCGAGCGTGTACAGCTGCTTGTTGCGCAGGGTCTCGGGCACGTCGTTGCTGACGATCTTCTGCGCCAAGCCCTCGACGATGGCGGTCTTGCCCACACCGGGCTCGCCGATGATGACGGGGTTGTTCTTGGTGCGGCGCGACAGGATCTGCATGACGCGTTCCATCTCGCGGGCGCGACCGATCACCGGGTCGAGCTTCTTCTCGCGGGCCAACTGCGTGAGGTTGCGTCCGAACTGGTCGAGGATCTGGCTGTTGCCCTTGTCGCCCTCTTCCTGCTTGCCGCCGCGCTCGCCGGAACCCGACTCCTTGCCACTGCCACCTTCGGTCTTGCCCTGCGGACCCTGGTAACCCGACAGCAACTGGATGACCTGCTGGCGCACGCGACTGAGGTCGGCACCCAACTTCACCAACACCTGTGCGGCCACGCCTTCGCCCTCACGGATGAGGCCGAGAAGGATGTGTTCGGTGCCGATGTAGTTGTGACCCAACTGCAGGGCCTCGCGCAGCGACAGTTCGAGAACCTTCTTCGCGCGCGGCGTGAACGGGATGTGACCCGACGGAGACGAACCGCCCTGACCGATGATCTCTTCCACTTGCGCGCGCACCGCTTCGAGCGAGATGCCCAACGTTTCGAGTGCCTTCGCCGCGACGCCTTCACCTTCGTGGATGAGGCCGAGAAGGATGTGTTCGGTGCCGATGTAACTGTGGTTGAGCAGGCGCGCTTCTTCTTGGGCGAGCACGACGACTCGACGGGCCCGGTCTGTGAAGCGTTCGAACATGCTCTTCCTTTCGACGGGAAACTTTGAGTCATGCTACCTACGGTGGAGGTGCGAACGAGGTGGCGGGGACACACCGAAACACGTGTGAGACATGGCTCATTGTTTGTCTCAGAAAGTTGTCAAATCGGGGAATAATCGGGACGAATTCCTGACACTCTCGGGCATCTAGGGTGCTGACGTGACAGCAAATCCGAACCGCTCCTTCGCTCCCGACTCATCCACCACGGTGACGCTCGAGAGTGGTCAGGTGGCACATCGGAATCACGTCGAACAAAGTCGTGTTCTCGAACGACGTTTGTACACGGTGCGACCCGGAGTACACACGCTGGTGGGGAACGGTCTGTCGAACCAGACGTTCATCGAGGCCCCCGAGGGCGTGATCGCCATCGACACCGGCGAGTCGGTGGAGGAGATGCGCGACGCCATCGCGGAACTGCGAACGGTCTGCGACCGCCCGATCGTGGCGGTGCTCTACACGCACTTTCACTACGTGGGCGGCACCCCGGCGGTGTTCGCCGACGGCGCGTCGGCCGACATTCCCATCTGGGCCCACGAAAAGGTGGCCTACAACCGTGCCCGCACGGCCTCGGAGATCTCGCCGGCGTATTCACGCGGTCTGGTGGAGCAATTCGCCATCAACCTGCCCGAATCCGGCCCCGACGGCCGGGTGAACGTGGGATTGGGCCATTTCTACCGCAACCCCGCCCATGCCCCCTTCACCTCGGTGTTCGTGCCCCCCACACACACGTTCGGCGCCACGGCCACCATCTCGGTGGCCGGCCTCGACGTGCTCGTCACCCTGGCCCCCTCCGACGCCGACGATTCGGTGACCTACTGGTTCCCCGACCTGGCCGTGGCTGTGCACAATCTGGTCTGGCCGGTGCTGTTCAACATCTTCGCCATCCGGGGCGAGGAGTACCGCGACCCCCGGGTGCTGCTGACCGGCATCGACCACCTGCTGTCGTTGGGGGCCGACCACCTGGTGGCGGCCCACGGACCGCCCATGAGCGGGGCGGATCAGATCCGGGACCGGGTGACGCGATATCGGGACTCCATCCAGTTCCTGTGGGACCAGAGCGTGAGACATATAAATAGGGGTGTCCTGGCCGCCGACCTGGGCCACGTGATCTCCCTGCCCGAGCGGTACGACCGGGACTTCGTCACCGCCGAGCGGTACGGCGTGTCCGAGCACCACGTGCGCCAGATCCGCAACGGCCTGTTCGGCTTCTTCGACGGCGACGAATCGCAGTTGTTCCCCCTGCCCTCCACCGAGCGGGCCGACCGGATGATCGCCGGATTCGGCGGACGCGCCAAGGTTCGCAACTTGGTGCTCGAGGCCATCGACGCCGACGACATCCGCTGGGCCACCGAGATGGCCACCTGGCTGGCACGGTCCACCGATGCCGAACAGGAGGATCGCAATCTGCTGGCGCGTGCCGTGCGCATCATCGGACAACGTTCGCCCGCGGCGAACATCCGCAGTTGGTGCCTCACCCGCGCGCTATCGCTGGAAGGCGCCATCGATACGTCACGTCTGTATCAGCATCGTTTCGGTCGACAGCAGGTGATCTCGTCGCCCATCGAGCGCTCGGTGCACGTGCTTCGGGTGTTGGTGGATCCTGACGAACTGGGCGACGTCGACGTACACGTTGGCTGGAACGTCGGATCTGGCGTGGTGACCGGACTTCACTTCCGCAACGGCATCGCGTGTCCCACCGACGGAGTTGGCTGCACGGCGACCGTCACGTGTTCCATCGAAACGTGGGCCGATCTGTTGACGGGACGCGCCAGGTTGTCGGCGTCCGTCGAATCCGATGTGGTGCGGTTGTCGGGTGACGCCACCGCGGCATTGGCCGCGTTGCGGGCCTGTGATCCGGAAGGATTGCGTTCGTGACGTCCATCCCGCAGCCCACCGCTCCGTTCGCCGGCACCGTCGGTCGTCTGGTTCCCGACTCCACCGGGGCTCCGGTGCCGCAGGTGAAAGCACCAACCGATGCGCCGAACATCCTCGTCATCATTCTCGACGACGTCGGCTTCGGATCGTTCGGCACCTTTGGGGGTCCGGTGCCCACGCCCGGCCTCGATCTGGTGGCGCGCACGGGCCTGCGTTACAACCGATTCCACACGACGGCGTTGTGTTCGCCCACGCGCGCGGCTTTGTTGACCGGACGCAATCATCACGCGGTGCACATGGGCGGCATCCCCGAGATGGCCAACGGCTTTCCCGGCTACGACACCATCATTCCACCCGAGGCCGCCACCGTGGCGCAGGTCTTGCGCATGAACGGCTACGCCACCGGTTGCTTCGGCAAGTGGCACCTCACGCCGACGTGGGAGATGGGTCCGAGTGGTCCGTTCGATCGTTGGCCCACGGGAATGGGCTTCGATCGCTTCTACGGCATCCTCGGCGCCGAGTCGTCGCAATACGAACCGCCGGTGTACGACCAGACCACTCCGGTGTCGCCGCACCTCGGACGCGAGAACTATCACCTCACCGAGGATCTGGTGGATCAGGCCATCACGTGGGTGGATCGTTTGCGGGTGTCGTCACCCGGCAAGCCGTTCTTCTGCTATCTGCCCACGCCCGCGGTTCATGCCCCGCACCACGCGCCGCGCGAATGGATCGACAAGTTCGCCGGACGATTCGACGACGGTTGGGACGCGTTGCGGGCCGAGATCTTCCAACGACAGATCGACCTGGGTGTCATTCCGGCCGACACCGAGTTGACGCCGCGGCCCGACGTGATTCCGTCATGGGACGAATACCCCGATGAATACAAGCCCGTCGCGCGCAGGTTGATGGAAGCCTTCGCCGGCTTTCTGGCTCACACCGATCATCACATTCATCGCTTGCTGACCGCACTCGACGAGCGCGGAATGTTGGACGACACCTTGGTCTTCTACATCACCGGCGACAACGGCGCGTCCGGCGAGGGTCCGTTGCACGGAGCGTGGAGTGCACCGTCGTTTCAGAACGGTCGCGCCGAGGATCCCGCGTGGTTGTTGGACCACATGGACGACTTCGGTAGTGCCGACTGCGAGAACCACTACAACTATCCGTGGGCCTGGGCGTTGGACTCGCCGTTCCAATGGATGAAGCAGGTGGCGTCTCACTTCGGTGGCACGCGCAACGCGATGGCGGTCTCGTGGCCCAAGCGCATCCGCGATGCTGGTGGCATTCGATCGCAGTTCCATCACGTGGTCGACGTGGCCCCCACCATCTACGAGGCATGCGGTATCGCACAGCCGAGCGCGGTGAACGGCATCGAGCAGATGGAGGTGCACGGCACATCGATGGCGTACACCTTCGATGCCGCCGGTGCTCCTGATCGTCACGAGACCCAGTACTTCGAGATGATGGGCAATCGCGGCGTGTATCACCAAGGTTGGATGGCGTCCTGTTTCCACGGCCGTCCGCCGTGGATTCGTTGGCAGGGTCGGCCTTTCGACGGCGAACAGGAGCGCTGGGAGTTGTACGACCTGCGAACCGACTTCTCGCAGGCGGTCGACGTGGCGTCGAGGTATCCCGAAAAGCTGGCCGAGTTGATGGAGGTCTTCGATCGCGAGGCGCGGCGCAACAGTGTGTACCCGATGCGCGATCCGGGTTCGGGTTCGCAACAGGTCGCACCGGTGCCCACGTCGCTGGGCGACATCACCCGAATGACGTACACGGCGGCGCACGTGCGCATGCCGGAGTTCAGCGTGGTGAACGTGAAGAACGCGTCGTGGCGCATGACCGCGGTCGTCGACGTGGATTCCGACGTGAGTGGAGTCATCGCGTGTCAGGGCGGCAACATGGCCGGCTGGTCGCTGTACGTGTCGCAATCCGGTGTGCCGACGTTCCACTACAACTGGTTCGGACACGAGCACACCTCGGTGGCGGCACCGTCCGCGTTGACGCCCGGACGCCACGAGATCGACATGCTGTTCGCCTATGACGGTGGGTTCGCCGCCGGTGGTGACGTTGCCCTGTCGGTCGACGGCGCCCTGGTGGCCGAGGGTCGGGTGCCCAACACGGTGCCGGTGATCTTCTCGATGAGCGGCGAGACGTTCGATGTGGGGGTGGACACCGGAGCGCCCGTGGGTCCGTACCCGCATCAGTTCCCGTTCGCGGGTTCCATCGTGGGTGTCACCATCGAACGCTTGGGGGAGCGCCCCGATGACGTGGTGCGGGCCATGCGTGAGGGTCAGATCCGGGCCAGCATCGCCTCGCAGTGAGACGTCCTGACGAGCGGTTTCGCGGGTGTAACCGCTGGCACGCCTCGATGGTGGTCCCCGACTCATGGTGCTCGCGAATGTGTGGCATAGCCTGACGCCGTGAGCGCGCAGCCTCTGTTCGATCTGCCCACTTCCACCGATGATCGTCGTCGGGTGGAGGATGCATTGTTGGCCTCCGTGCGCACCCCCGATGCGTACCTCACCGAGATCGCCTCGCACTTGTTGGTGGCCGGCGGGAAGCGTTTGCGCCCCATGTTCTCGGTGGTGGCGTCGCAAGTGGCCGGAGCACCCGCCACCGACGATGCGGTGCAGGGTGGCATCTCGTGCGAACTGGTGCATCTGGGTTCGCTGTACCACGACGACGTCATGGACGAAGCCCCCACGCGACGCGGTGTGGAGACGGTGAACGCCAAGTGGGGCAACCTGCAGGCGATCCTGGCGGGCGACTTCTTGTTGGCCCGCGCGTCCGAGATCGCCGCGTCCCTCGGCACCGAAGTGGCCGGTTTGTTGGCCCGCACCATCGGTCGTCTGTGCGAAGGCCAAATCGAGGAACTGCGCCACACCTACAACGTGGCGCGTCCCGTCGACAGTTATCTGTCGTCCATCAGTGGCAAGACGGCGTCGTTGTACGCCACGGCTGCCCGCATCGGCGGGTTGGTGTCGCAATTCGACCGGAAGATCGTCGACGCTCTCACCGCTTTCGGCGAGGCCTACGGAATGGTGTTCCAGATCGTCGACGATCTGCTGGACATCTCGGCCACCGACGAACAGCTGGGCAAGCCCGCCGGACACGACATGGTCGAGGGCGTGTACACCTTGCCCGTGTTGCACACCTTGGCCAGTGGCGGTGTGCCGGCCCGTGAATTGGCCGATCTGTTGGGCAAGCCGTTGAGCGCGGTCGAGAAGGACAAGGCGTTGTCCATCGTGCGTTCCAGTGGTGGTATCGATGCCGCCATCGCGCTGGCCCAGACCTACGTGGACGCGGCGGAGCAGGCCTGCGCCCAGTTGCCGAACTCGGCCGCCACCATGGCCTTGAGGGCCACTCCGGCCGCGCTGTTGGCGTCGGTGCGCTGACCCGGAGAGTCATCCGACACTTCGAACCGTGGACAGGGGAGACTGTCCTCCATGAACGCGCTTCGACGACTGAACGTGATCGCCACAGTGCTGCACTTGGTGCAGGGAGTGGTGATCCTGGCCCTCGCCAACGACTTCTCGCTACCGGTCACCAGCTTCTTCTGGAACGACGCCCCCAACAACCGCCTCGACATCACGCGGCTGGACCGCATGTTCGACGTGTCGGTGGCGTGGGCCGGCGCGACGTTCCTGTTCCTGTCGGCGTTGTTCCATCTGATCGTGTCGACGGTGGGACGTCGCACCTACGAGAACGAGATCTCGCTCGAGCAGAACCGTTTTCGCTGGGTGGAGTATTCCATCTCGTCGACGTTGATGATCCTGACCATCTGTCTGGTGTTCGGCATCGGTGACGTGGCGGGCCTGATCGGTATCGCGGGTGCGAACGTGGCGATGATCCTGTTCGGCTGGATCATGGAAGTGGTCAACAAGCCGGACCGCGAGGTGTGGTGGACGCCGTTCTGGTTCGGCTGCATCGTCGGCATCCTGCCGTGGATCGGTCTGTTGATCTACCTGTTCGGCCCCGGCAGCGAGATGCCCAAGTTCGTGTACGGAATCTTCGTGAGCATCTTCATCTTCTTCAACCTGTTCGCTCTGAACCAGTGGTTGCAGTACCGCAAGAAGGGTCGCTGGGCCGACTACGTGTACGGCGAGAAGGTGTACCTGTGGCTGAGCCTGATCGCCAAGAGCGCGTTGGCCTGGCAGCTCTACGGCAACACGTTGTCGGCCTGAAGTCCCCGTGTTTCTGGGAGGATTTCAGGCGCCATACCGTCGCGAAACCCACCCAGATCGAGGTTGTCGGCGCGACGCAGCAGGAACAACCCGACACCGCCAATGAAGGCCATGAAGGCGCACGACGTCAACACCGTCACTCCACCGACATTGGACTCGAACGAAAGCGCGAAGAGGATTCCCACGAGGAACGCGAGATTGTACGACAAGTCGTAGGCGGCGAAGGTTCGACCACCCGCTCCGCGACGCGCGTTGGACTGAATGGTGGCATCCGTACACAGCCGAAGGTTCTGGAACAGGAATGCAACCAGAATCACGTTCGCCAGGTAGAAGTAACGGTCGTCGAACGCGCACGAAACCCCGGTGAACACGGACGTGATGGCGAAGGTGGCAACGGTCAATGGCTTGCGGTGGAGATGCTCGTTCACCCACTCGGCGCTGAGAGTGCCGAGGAACGAACCGAAGCCGTTGCAGGCGATGACGGAACCGAAGGCGATGGTGGTCCCGGTGGCCAAGGAGTCGACCCGTAACGCCGTGGTCGCGAGAATGCCTCCGAAGATCAGTCGATGAGCGCTGGTCGCCAACATCGAGTAGCGGGTCTTGGAATGTCGGAACTGCTCGACGACGGCATACCAACGCACGTGCTCGTGTTCGGCACCACCACCGAGGATCGCGCGAATCCGACACCACGTGACCATCGCCGTAGCGTGACCGAGGATCACGATCGACACGGAAGCCGGCCCCATGAAGCGGAGCGTGACAACGGCGATCGAGGCTCCGATCACTCCAGAAACCGAACTGAGCATCAGGCTCAGGGAGTTGGCGGCCACCAACTCGTGATCACGCACCACGTGCCGGATGCTGGCGATCCGGGCGTTGTACAGAACTCGATTGGCGCACAGTCCCAGTGCCCACAGTGCAATGGCCACCTCGGACCTTTGGAGGTAGAGGAGCGTCAAGAGCGTCAATGCCAAGAAGACTCGAAACAACTGACCGCTGACCAAGATCGTCCGTCGCGAGAAGCGATCGGAGAGGAAACCCGCGATCGGCCCCGCGACCAGGAGGGGGAGCGCGGTGGCGACAACCATGTGCATCAAGCGTGTGTTGGTGGGACCCTCGGAACGGGTGAGTAGTAGATGGCTTGCCATGATCACCGAGAGCGCAGCGTCGGCCACCTGACCGAGTACTTGACCACCCACGAGACGACGAACGTCCACGTATCGCAGAAGCGAGAAGCGAGAGACGTGCACCGATTTGTCATGGCGCAGCAACGTCTTCTCGGCCCGACTCCAGGTCACGGGTCGAAAGTACCCACTTCATGCGTTGCCGGAACGTGTCCGGGGTGAACGGCGGGAGTACAGCGCACGAACTCTGACCCCTGCGATCTCTGTCGTGAATGTGCCGGTTTTCGGTCGTCTTTGCGACCGGGAACGACTAGGAGCCGCGTTGGCGGCAGGCGTCGGAGCACCAGCGCACGTTGTGCCAATCACGCGCCCACTTCTTGCGCCATTCGAACGGTCGACCGCACGCGGCACAGTTGCGCGGGGCGAATCCGTTCTTGGTTCGGGCGTCGCGGGTCATGGCATCAAGATCGCGCGCAGGTGATCGGCGAATCGCGACGTGTCACCGTCGAAGGTTTCAAGCGTCTCGGCGTCGATGACGACGCTCAGCGAATCACCTCGGCGAGCGACCACAGCAGGAAAGACCTTGATGGCCGCGATCACTTCGGCGGGGGCGTCGTCGCGATGCCAGGTGGTGAAGGGCACGCCGAGACCGATGGAGCATTCGCGCCACTCACGCTTCACGGTGAACAGACCGTGGGTCAGTTCGCACAGCGAGCAATGCGTACGACCGAGCCGAGCACCGATCCAATAGGACACCTCGCCGACGATCGTGCTGTCGGCGTCGTACACGCCGATGAACTCGTCGATGGAGGAGGTCATGCCCGGTTGGGATTGTCGGGTAGGTCGAAGCCCATCGAGGATTTCACCTCGGCCTTGGTCATCTGAATCACGACGTCGTCGGGAAGGTTGTGGAACTCGGCCATGATGGCGAGGCCCATGGTGTGAGCCTGGATTCGCCGAACCGCGATGTCTGCTTGCTCCTCGGAGATACCTCGGACCGCGCGGAGCCGTTCCTTGAGAATGTCACCGACGAAATTGGTTCGGGCTTGTTCGACGAAGTCGGGATGAAGGACCCGCATGTAGTTCTGCAGATGGACCGCGGCGCGCACTTCGGGTCGCGTGGCGATGTCGGAATAGAAAAGATCGCCGCTGGAGGCGAGTTCCTCGAACACCTTGGTGACCACCGCGGCAAAGAGACCGCCCTTGCCGCCGAACCATTCCACGATCAAGCGATGGCCGTGACCTGACTCGCGCGCGATGTCGCGCAACGTGATTGCGGCGGCCGGGGTGGTCCTCAACAGTCGGATCGTCGCCTCGACGATGTTCGACATTCCCTCGCTGCGGGGGGTGGGTTGTGATCGGTTCGATGCCACGGGGAAGTCGCACATCTCAAGATGAGGAATCACAGCATACGTCGGCGTCGAGACGCCACCACCCCGAGCACTCCGATCAGAGACGCCATGAACGCCAACAGCACGAGGTCGGAAGCATTAGATCCCGTGGCGGGAAGCTGCAGAGGCGTGCCCTGCACCTCGACACCCAACCAGACTGCGATGGCACGTCCGTCGTTGCCGACCATCTCGAGTCGGATGCGGTGCGACCCCAGCGCGATGTTGCTGGGGATCGAGAACGTTGCGTCGACGACACCGGAACTGCTGACTGTGAACTGTCCAAGACTGGTGGGGTCCGAGAAGATCGTCGCCGTCACCGTGCTTCCCGGTCGAAGCCCGTCGAGAGTCATCGCCATCCGCGAGCCGGGAGCGAAGGTGGTGGAGCCCCCGTTTCCGACCAACCAGTTCGGGAAGGTCAGGCTGAGGTCAACCTCTCCAATGCGGCCCGTCACCCGGTTGCCCTGCGACCACGACAACGTCAGGTTCACGGGTTGGCCATCGACGTACACCGCGGAACTGCCTGCGGGAACCGACGGACTATTCGAGTCGTTGGACGGCGCCTCCGGAGTGCTCGGAGTGTCGGGAGTTGAAGGCGTGCTGGGATTGGACGGCGTGCTGGGTGTCGACGGGGTGCTGGGTGTCGACGGTGGCGTGCTCGCGTTGCACACATCGGTCGTGTGTTCCCACAAGAGAAAGGGACGACCCACACCGTCACAGATACCCCACACGTCCTGGCTGGTCGACGAGTCGGCCCAGCCGTCGACGATCGCCCATCCGGCGGTGTTGAAGTAGGTGTGCGACTTCATCTCGGCCGCCGTCGCGGCGACGACGGACGGCTGGCTCCCCGAGGGAACCAGATTGCCGATCGGATCGAGCCCGTCCACGCCGATGAGGCCATCCTCCCAGAAAGAAGACGCAATAGCAGTGGGATTACCTTCACCGATCAGCGCGCCGACGTCGGTGTTCCCTTGAATCGACATACTCGCGTACGAGTTCTGGATCGCAACGGCATCGGCGTCGTTGCTGTCACCATCCATCCAGCCCACTAGTCCGCCAACTTGGGTGTCCGAGCTGGTCACGGATCCCACCGCATACGAGTTGCGGATCTCCGTACGGTCCATCCACCCGACCAACCCGCCGATGTCGCTCTCGCCCGAAACTGTTCCGTCGAAGTACGAGTTTTCGATCACCGAGGTTTCATAGGTGCAACCGACTAGGCCCCCGTTCCAACTGCTGTCGGGGGCATTGATGGTTCCTTGGAACGATGAATTGCTGATGACCGTGCTATTCGACGTTTCTCCGGCCAAACCTGCATGACAGCCGTGTGCGCCGGTGATGTTGATGGTGCCAGATACGTGGACGTTGTCGATCATCGTGGCGTCGGCCGAGCGAACCAACCCGGAGGTCGAATAAGAGCCCGACACCGTCACGCCGAGAGTCAGGTTCTTGATGGTCGAGCCCAAGGTGAAGGGAATGAATGCGGTTTCACCTCCACTGATCTGCAGACCGGTGATGGAGTGACCTCGGCCGTCGTAGTTGCCGGTGAACCGATCTCCTGAGGATGTCGGGGGAACCCAGGTGCTGTTCCAGACGATGTTCGACGTCTGGGCATAGTCGGACCCGAGACCACATACACCGAGACGGAAGAGTTCGAGATCAAGCGCGTTGGCGATCAGGTACTCACTGTTGCTCAAGGTGAGCGCGCAGTTGTCGATGGTCACCAGTGCGCTAGCTGTCGCGCCGTTGGCATCGGTCGCGCTGATGATCAAGGTCGGGCTTGCCCAGGTTGAGGAGGGTGTTCCGCTGAGGGCGCCGGTCGATGCGGAGAAGGAGACTCCGCCGGGAAGTGCGCCCCCGATTTCGGTCGCCACTCGGAAGACGACGGGTTCGGTGAGCCCGGCCTTGGTGAACGAGGGAGATGAGGTGATCGCTCGACCTTGAAGAATGGTCGCGGCCGAGGAAGCGGTGAGAGACGGAGCACCGGCGACGAATTCGAAGGCACCAGCATCACAGTTGGTTCCGGTGCGTGAGATGCCGCGTTGATCGAGGGGCAAACAGTTTGCTGCTGCGACCGCGTTGATGGCGGAGCTGCCGGCCCCGATAGAGAACGTGGGAACGGGTCCGCCCCACGGCGCGAGGAAACCGAGGGCTAATGATGAAGGCGCGACGGCCGTTTCGCCGCTGGCCAGGCATGAAGCGCTCGTCGACACGTTGTTGATCAGTGTCGAACCGTTCGCGCAAACGTCGTTGGAGGGCGTCACCGAGGGCGTGTACGCGATGAGGCTTTGGTTCATCGACACCACCCACGAGGTGTCGCCACCGCTTGGGGCGAGGTTGTCGATGAATGTGGATTGAGATGCCAGGACATTTCCGAATGATCCGTTGATCGCTCCACCATTTCGGGACGCGGAGTTCTGGACAAAAGTGCTGTTGGTAATGGTCGACCTGGTGGAGTTGAACGCCACCGCGATTCCTCCTCCGTCGATGGCTCGATTGCCGAGGAAGGTCGAACCGGCCACCTGTACCGAACCGGTGTTGTTGCCCTGAGTGATGAGGCCGATCGCCCCACCGTGATTGTCGGCATGATTGCCGACGAAGAGCGAGTCCTTGACGTAGAGGGTCACATCCGAAGAAGCGCGGATGCCAGCGCCGTAATCGTTCGTTCCGGTCGCCCGACCCTTGCGGAATTGAAGCGTGTTGATCGTCACGACGAAGCCGCCGGTCGTGATGTCGAGGATGCGGGTGCTACCCCCACCATCGAGGACGGGGAGCGAGGTGCCAACACCGGAAAGGGTGAGTTCCTTGTCCACGGTGATCGTGGCGCCGATGGAGTAAGTGCCCGCGCAGATCTTGATCTCGTCGCCAGCGCTCGCACCGTCGACAGCAGTTTGAAGGATCGTGTCGGTCGTGCCGACGTAACCCGGATTACCGCATCCGGTTCCCGACGAGGCCGGACTCGCCGCGGTGCCGGTGGGGGCGACCCACCACACCTGCGATCCGGTGGCCCGCGCCGGAAGCGCGACCGCGAGCGAGGCCCCGATGACAGCACCCAGGGTCAACAATCGAGTGACGCCACCAAGTCGACGCATTTTGAACTCCGTTTCGAGTGGTAGTTATTGGCTGTTGAAATGACAACAACCACCATAGGGAAGATCCGTTGGCTACTCAAGACGAACACTCGATTTCGTTGCGAGATCTGGCGCGCTGGAGGAACGGACCATCCTTGGATACGGTCGGGCTGGACAACAACCGGTTGCTGGGGGTCCGATGTCCGACCACGTTCGAATCGATCCGTCTCGTTTCGTGCCCGTGGGCCGGGTGAGCGAGCAATTCCAGTCGTACAACATCGAGATGGCCGAGATCACCGGCGGCACCTTCTGGCGTCCGTACACCGAGGCTCAGGTACGCGGGGTCGAGCCGGTCACCTTCGCCAGCGAATCCTCCGATGCCGACGGTGAGGGTTCGGCCGCCTTCGCTCACGTGGGTTCGCTCACGGCGCCGGTGGATCCGGTGGATCTGACGGGAGCTCGGGTGCGAACCCTGGCGCGGGCACTCGGCCCGGCCCACGTGCGCGTGAGTGGATCGTGGGCCTCGCACACCTGGTTCGACGCCGCTGGGGACCATCAGGGTCCACCGCCCGACGGTTACCACGCGGTGTTGCACCGTCATCAGTGGGACGGCCTCATCGATTTCGCGCGCAGTGTGAACGTCGATCTAGTGACGTCGATGGCCAACACCGCGGGCGCACACCTTCCCGATGGCTCGTGGAACCCCGCGAACTCGCGTGCCTTCCTGACATACACGCTGGAGAACGGGCTGAACGTCGCCGGTGTCGAATTCATGAACGAACCCGATCTGGCCACGCTGCACGGCGCCCCGGCGGGGTACACCGCCGCCGACTATCGACGCGACGTGGCCATCTTCGTACGCATGTTGCGCGAGACCGCACCCGAGGCGATGTTCATCGGTCCTGGTGCGGCGATGGCGCGCATGTCGGGTGCGGCCCCGTTCCCACACCTGCCCATCGACGACTTGATGACCGGACCGGCCGGATCACCCGACGTGTTCAGTTATCACTTCTACAACGGACTCAGCGAGCGGGGTGGAGGACTGCACCACACGCCGGCGGATCAGGTGTTGACCGAGGAGTATCTCGCGCGCACCGAGAAAGCGCTCGCGGGTTTCGCCACGGTACGCGACGATCATGCTCCAACTGCGCCGATGTGGCTCACCGAAACGGCCGATGCGGCCTATGGCGGCAGCACGTGGGCCCCCACCTGGTTGGACGTACCGCGCTACGTGGATCAACTCGGTCGACTCGCGCGCGACGGCGTGGACTGCGTGATGCACAACACGCTGTGCGCCAGCGACTACGGGATGTTGGACTCGCGGACGCATGCCCCGCGCGCCAAGTACTGGGCGGCCTGGATGTGGGCCAAGTTCATGGGCACCGAGGTGTTCGACGCGGGCGTTCCGCTGCGCGAGGGACTCCATGTGTACGCACACGATCGCCGTGGCGGCGCGGGCCATGCGATGGTGTTGATCAACAACTCCCGTATCGAGTCGACACACGTCGATCTGGCGTCCCGAGCGACCGTGTACGTGCTGACCGGACCGGAACTGCGGGGGCTCGACGTTCACTGCAACGGCCGACTGCTGAGCATGATCGACGACCACACGATGCCCGAACCGGTGGGCGTCGCGGTGGAGGGCACGCTCGTGTTGCCCCCCGTGAGTGTCACGTTCGTGACACTCACGGCGTGAACACCACTTCCGTCTTCTCGTTTCCTCGAATCGGCAATTGTCCCCTTTGCGTCCGGATCACGACCGGATGACGTTCGTTCATTGAAGTCCCCGGATAGCGGGTGGACACTCATCGTCTCGCACCGATGGTCGGTGCGCGTGTTGTCCACACGGCGATGGAGGTCAAACAATGAACACGAAAACCGTTGATAAGCGAGGCAGGAGAAGCAAAGCACTCTTGCCACTCGTTGCGATCCTCGCGACGTCGGCGTGGGCGACCACACTGACGAGTGGAGTGGCACGCGCGAGCACGATCACCACGGGCGAGATCAGCACCCGTGTGAGCGATCACGTGGGAATAGACGCCGACGGAGAACCAGACGGAACGGCGTCGTCGAACTGCATCCGCTATTCACCGACCGACACCTCGTCGTCGTCGGACTGGGTGGACGCCATGTCGACGCCGAACGAGGCCCGCACCGCGCACGGCCGTGAGGAAGGCAGTTGCCCCAGCGATCTCGAGATCGAGGAGCAGAGCGCGGTGGGCATCCGCCCCGCGGCGGGTGGCTCCGTCGCCGACGGATCCCGCTTCCTGCTCGGACGCGTCGTTCACTACAACAATCCGATCATCGGTAGCGCCGACTACTTCAAGGGTTTGTTCTCGGTGCGCATGGACGGATTCGACGGAGATCCGGTGGTCAACTTCGATTGGTGGATGTGGGAGACGCCCAACAATGCCGATCCGTGTCCGGGTGGCGACGACGAGAACGGCTGCTTCGACGAGATCAAGTTCTCGTCCAAGTTCTCGGACAAGTTGATGACCCAGGGCGGTGTCGACTATCGACTCCTGATCGACGGCTTCTTCCCGGTCGCGGCGGGTGCGGCCTGTCCGGCGACTCCGACGGGCGCCACGAACGACGTGTTCTGGACGGCGGAGCGAGCCACGTCGCACGCGTGCCTCTACGCGACTCTGGGACAGGTGCGCACGGTGACCGTTGTGAAGGACATCAACGGTGTCACCGACGAGATCACCGCCCCCTCGACGGAGTTCGATTTCACCACCACCGGCACTCTCAAGGGTTCACCGTGGGACGACGACTCGTTCTCGTTGACGCCCCCGGCCAATGGCATGGCCTCGTCGAAGGCCGTGGAGATCGCTCGCGGGGACACGGTGACCATCGACGAAGGTCCGGCACCCAGCGCCAAGTGGGAACTCACCGCTGTGAGTTGCGTCGACTTCGATGCCAATGGCGATCCGCGTCCGCTGCCCAGTGCCACGTACGACTTGGAGGATGGAGTGATCACCCTGACGAACGTGCCGGCACCCGCCAACATCGAGAAGCCGGATATCACCTGCACCTTCACCAACACCTACACGCCTTTGGCCACGTTGACGTTGAAGAAGACAGTCTCTTCTGGTGAGGCGACCGCCGCGGACTTCACCTTGACCGCGACCGGTGAGTCGTCGGCTCCGGCGAGCGGCCGCGTGGTGACCGGTGTGTCCGGTTCCGATGCGGTGACGTCGGTGGTCGTTCCGGCCGGCGAGTATCAGCTGAGTGAGACCGGACCGGGCAGCTACATCTCGGACAATGGTTGGAGTTGTGACGGCAGTGAGGAATCCGCGAATGTCGTGTTGCTCTCCGACGGTGATTCCACGACGTGCACCATCTCGAATCGTTACGCCGAAGGCGTGTTGAACATCGCCGTCGTGGTGAGTGATCCCTCGAACGGACTCACGAATTCGACGAAGGTGTTCGCGGGAACGTACGTGTGTGGTGACGCCGCACCCGTGGCGTTCACCGCCACCGTGGCCGCACCGTTCGTGGTGTCCGACCTACCCAAGGGCACCTCGTGCACCGCGACCGAGACCCAACCCACCGGCGACTTGTTGAATGCCAACTACTCGTGGGGAACGCCCACGTACAGCACCCGGCCCGTGACCATCGGTGACGGAACGGTGGCGACGTTGACGATCACGAACCCGATCGGCTTCGTCGCGCCGACCACCACGACCGCGGCGCCCGCCCCGACCACCACCGTGGTGGTGACAGGTCTCGGGGGACCGGCCACCACGACGAGCCTCCCGGTGTCGACCGTGGCGCCTTCGGCACTGCCCACCACCGGCTCGGGCAACACCACCTCGCTGGTGGCGTTGGCGGTGGCGCTGATGGTGATCGGTGTGGCTCTGGGCCGCCGACGTCAGTGGTCGGACGAGGTCTGATCCGACCTGGTCATCAGTGAGTGACGGGGCCGCCGTCCGGTCGTGTGCTCGACTTCGGTCGGGTCGTGACAGGGACGGCGGCCTCGTGGCGCCCGAGGGGCGTATCGAACGAACAAGTAGCCTGCGGAGGTGCACGGCAGGGTCGCGACGGAGTTTCGCTCCGGGTTCGGCTCCGCCCCCGCGCCTTTAGCTCAGTCGGTAGAGCATCGGACTTTTAATCCGCTGGTCGAGGGTTCGAGCCCCTCAGGGCGCACCACGGCGTGGGCCGGCGGCGGGTGTCGCCGGCCCGGAGCCGTGCGAGACTGAACGGGTGAGCTTCGACAACATCGCCTTGTCGCGTGACGGTGCCATCGCCACCATCACCCTCGACCGCCCCGAGAAGCGCAACGCGTTGTCGCTCGACACCATGCTCGAGATCATCGAGGCTTTGCAGTCGGCCGCAGCCTCGGACGCCGACGGTGTCATCATCGCGGCCAACGGTCCGGTGTTTAGCGCGGGTCACAATTTCGCCGACATGGCCGGCGCCTCTGTGGAGGTCACCCACCATCTGTTCGACACCTGCACACGCATGATGGACGCGGTGCAGAACATCCCGCAGCCGGTCATCGCGCGCGTGCACGCGTTGGCCACGGCGGCCGGTTGCCAACTGGTGGCCTCGTGCGATCTGGCCATCGCCGCCCAGTCCGCATCGTTCGCCATTCCCGGTGGCAAGGGTGGCCTGTTCTGCCACACGCCGTTAGTGGCGGTGGCCCGCAACATCGGTCGCAAGCGCGCCCTCGAGATGGCCATGACCGGTGATCCGATCACCGCCGCCGAGGCCGCCGAGTGGGGTCTCATCAACCGTGCGGTGCCCGACGATCGTCTGGACGCCGCGGTGCTGGACCTCATCACGCGGGCCACGCGCGGTTCGGCTTGGAGCAAGGCCGTGGGCAAGCGCACCTTCTACGACCAGATCGGTCTGGACCAGCCACTCGCCTACGAGATCGCCGTCGACGTGATGGCCGACGCCGCCACCTCGTCCGACGCGCAAGAGGGAATCGATGCCTTCCTCAACAAGCGTCAGGCCACATTCGACCAAAGGCCCTGAATCGGTTCTCACCATCGGTCGTAGAGTGATCGCATGAGCAGCGACTCCACCGTCACCACGTTCGCGGTTCCCGGCATGACCTGTGGTCACTGCAAGCAGGCCGTCACCACCGAACTGTCGAAGCTCACCGGTGTGTCGACGGTCGACGTCGATCTGGACACCAAGGCCGTGACGGTCACCAGCTCGGGTGCGCTCGACTGGAGCGCGATCGCGGAAGCCGTCGATGAAGCCGGATTCGAAGCCGTCGCCGGTTGACGACCCCGTCGTCCTGGCCGTCACCGGCATGACGTGTGCCGCCTGTGCGGCGCGCATCGAGAAGAAGCTGAACAAACTCGACGGTGTGGTGGCCACGGTCAACTACGCCACCTCGAAGGCCACCGTCACCGGCCTGCACACCCGACCCGAATCCGATGAACTCGTGAGTGTCATCGAGGGACTCGGTTACGGCGCCGTGGCACCCAACGTCGACGACGGAGAATCCACGGTGGAGATCGCCACCGAGGCCCATCTGGTCGACATTCGTCGCCGGTTGTCGGTGGCCGTCGTGTGCGCCGCACCGGTGATGGCGATGTCGATGATCGGTGCCCTGCAGTTCGACGGTTGGCAGTGGGTCTCGTTGGTGCTGGCCGCTCCGGTGGTCACGTGGTGCGCGTGGCCCTTCCACAAATCAGCGTGGCGAAACGCCGCGCATCGCACCACCACTATGGACACCCTCATCTCGTTGGGTGTCATCGCCGCCATGGCCTGGAGCCTGTGGGCTCTGGTGTTCGGAAACGCCGGCGAGATCGGCATGAAGATGAACATGAGCCTGTTGCCGCGCACGCAGTCGCACCACGGCGCGATGGTCCACGACGAGATCTATCTGGAGGTGGCCACCACGTTGGTGGCTTTCATCCTGGCCGGACGTTGGTTCGAGGTGCGGGCCCGTCGTCGGGCGGGTGACGCGTTGCGCGCCCTGTTGGATCTGGGTGCGAAGTCGGTGACGTTGTGGCGCGACGGAAACGAGACGGTCATCCCCATCGGTGCGCTGGGCGTGGGCGAGACGTTCGTGGTGCGGCCGGGTGAAACGGTGGCCACCGACGGCGTGGTGGTGGAGGGCGACAGCAGCATCGACGCCAGCATGATCACCGGTGAGAGCGTGCCGGTGGATTGTCGACCGGGTGACGTCGTCACCGGCGGAACAC
>Ga0315905_10001148_pt1 | contig 28677 bp, 24 predicted proteins | sample LakEriMetagenome_5_FD_203522 | JGI IMG/M metagenome (GOLD analysis project Ga0315905, IMG submission 203522) | Freshwater fungal communities from buoy surface, Lake Erie, Ohio, United States - Buoy 4 MA121 | ecosystem: Environmental > Aquatic > Freshwater > Lake | place: USA: Lake Erie, Ohio...
CCCACCAGGAAAGGCAAACCCAGACGCCAGACCCTGTCCTTGAGGAACGCCCCAGCCCCTTTCCGCCCGATGCTTGGCGCCACAAACAGCCCCGCGATGAAAAACATCAGGGCCATGAAAAAGGTGTTGTTGAAGACAACAAAAAGGTCAAAACCAGCCCACTGCCGATCATCCACTATCGGGGCCGTGGAACCCTCGATGAAATGATCCGGATCGAAAAAACCAAAGGTCACGTACCCCATGGCCGCATGCACGGCCACCACCAACACCGTGATGGATGCCCTGAGATTGTCGATGCTGTCGTTTCGTGTCATGGGGTCCCGCCCGCCAGTTTCTTCAGCCCTGATGCTTCTTCCACTATCTCATGGCCGGGCGATTTACCCATCAGCGATTCCCCATCAGAATGATTTTCCGCCAACCAATTCGGATGGTATTGCAAGGGTTACCGTAGTCCACCGATGAACATGGCTGGGCCCCGCAGTAATAAACCCTCCACCCCAAATGACCACCGAATCGGTGGGATCAACAAACAAACAACTTGATCGGGCCTGGGGCGGCTTTTTGACACCAAGACCCCACCAAAGATCCACGCCGCAACAAAAGTAGGCCTTCTTCCCGGCAACCGGGTCATTGACTGACCTGGTTTCGATCATTTCCTGCCGAAACAAGTGAAGCTTTCCATCTATCCTTTTTCCACCATGGACAGCACCAGCCTGGCCACGCCCTCAACCCCTGCGAATGGCCTGGGGGACACCCCCGGGCGCTTGAGGAATTCCGCCACCTCCAGCCCCGGGGAGGCTGGAGGTTTCAGGGCGATTCCAAGTCCCATTTTCTCCATGTAGAACCCGTTGATGGCTTGCTCGTATTGCCCCCGCTGGGGAATGCAGATGGTTCTTTTGCCGAAATAACCCGCTTCCCCCAGCAGTTGGTTCCCCGCCGGGCACACCAGGATGGAGCAGGCGGCCAGCGATTCGACAAAACCGGCCCCATGGGGATGGAATTCAAAGGCGGGCCAACGGTGGGCATGCTCGCACCCGCCATAGACAAGGGTGCGCATTCCCAAACATTCGGCGGTACGGAACAGGCACTCCCCCACAACTTCCTTGTAATAGACAAGGGCGAAACCGCCATCCGTGGGACGCAGTCGCGTGACCGAATTCCGAAGCAGGGGGCCCACAACCGCCCGGACCGGCTTGTTCGGCTTGCAATATTCCGGATGAAAGCAGGAAACCACCCGGGGCACCTGGCGGGGCACGAGCCAATCAATCAGCGCCGATGTGATCAACTGGTAGAACCTGAGCCCTGCCGGCAGGTCTTGCAGCACACACCGGCTGATCTTGGCCTGATTGTCGATCCCCAGCACCGGCACCCGTTTCCGCAGGGCGATCCTCGGGACAAGGGGTTCGAAATCCGTCACGGCGATGTCAGGCCGGATTGCCTCAAATATTTGGGCCACCCGGGACAAATGGCTGTCGCCTCCCAAGACATATTCAAAGCACTGGACCACGGAAACAGGCCAGTCGATCGACTGCCCCTTTTTGGCGAATGTGATGCCGGGAATCCTTTGGAGGCGGGGATACCCCTGCTTCCTGAAAAAATCATGGCCCTCGCCGCAGGTGAGGATATGAACCGTAGTGTCTTGTTCCAGCCGCTCGATAAGCGCAAGGGCCCGGGCCGCGTGTCCCAGACCCTCCCCGCAAACTCCGTAAACCACAACCGGTTTGGACATCCCTTTATAAACCCAAGCCTCATCCTGCAACGAAAAAATCAACCTGGCCCGCCGCCCGATCAATACACCCGTCATTCTTTTGGGCAACCGCAAAACCCTGCGCATGCCCGGGTGGCTTGCTTCAGGTTTCCATTTCAACATCCCCAGCCAATACCGGCAAATCCGCAGGCACCACCACCTCATGCGGCATTTTCCCGCTTCAATTTGGGAAGCGTTTTCGGGTCTTGCCGCATGTTCCTTCCGGTAAAAGTTCTTTTTCCCCTGCCTTTTCACCTTGGACTCAAGAACCACCGGCATGGTTGAGGTTGCTTCCCCTCTGTTTCCAGCGGGCCATCCCCATGCGCCACACCCGATATGGGATTTTGCCCCGCCTCCTGGCTCTCCAGGCCATTCTGTCCTTGATCTTTCAGGCGAAAGCCCAGGAGATCGACCCCGCCGAACTCCTGCCGGAAAACCTGCCCCCACGCCCGGTCACGCTGGCCCAATGCCTCGAAATCGCCCTCGCCAACCAGCCCCGCATCCACGCCGAGCTCTCCAGCCAGGAGTCGGCCGAGGTCCAGTCCCGCTACATGGAGCGTCTCCGACCCCTCGGCCGGCTTAGCCCACCGTTGGCCGCCCGGGTCCACCAGTCCGACATCGGCCTCCAGCGGGCCCGCGTGGGGTTCGACCAGCAGGTGGAGGACACCTTCTACATGGTGCGCCGCGCCTATTTCACCCAGGTCTACGCCAAGCGGCTCCTGGCGTTCATCGAGCCGATCGAGCAACTGATGGGCCGCACCGAAAAGGCCCTGGCCACCAAAAAGCTGGTGCAGAAGGCCACCGGCAAATGGAACTCCGAACAGGAGAACCAGTTGATGCGCCTCCGCATCGAGCACGCCCTCATTCAGGGCAAGGCCAACGACGCCAGGGCGGGCATTCGCGAATCGATCGCCCTGCTGGTCGAGGAGATGGGCGGAGCCACCAAATTGGCCTTCCAGCCGGTGACCGCCTCCCTCGAACTGCCAGTGGTTTCACCCGTACTTTCCCTGCCGGAATTGACCAAACTGGTGGAAGATTATTCCGGCGACCTCCGTCAGGCCCGGGCTGGCAGGGAGGCCATGCAGTGGGAGGTCCGCGCGCAGGATCAGTTCGCCTTCTTCCGCAAAAGCGTTCCCACCTTTGCTGGCTACAGCGATACCAAGAACATCCCGATACCTCCCGCCGAACGCGGTGAGTTGATCGTCCGCCCCTCGGTCCCCGGACTGGAGACCCCCCACAACCTGGCGGGTCCCAGGCGGGTGCGGGTGGCGAGGGCTAGCCTGCTGGCAGACCGGGCTTGCAGCGTCGAGGAATCCATCCACAACCTCGTCCGCCTGCAAATGCGCCGCACCTTCGAGGAATACGCCGATGTGCAGGCCAACAACAAAATCCTCGCCGAAAGGGCGATCCAGGCCCGCGAATTCATCGATGGCCTCTCAGGCAAGATCTTCACCGAAAGCGAATCCCAACTATTGGCCGCCTCCGGCCAGATGGTCCGCGAATGGGAGCGCATCCAGTTCCTCCGCTGCATCCTCCTCGCCGACATGGTCCGCCAGACCGGCGGCGTCTTGCAGGTGAATTGGGAAGAGGCGCAACCATTTTCCCGATAGGGAAACAGCCATTCTCCCCGTGTTTGCATGGTTCGTTTGGTGCTTTGAATTCCACTGGGTGGGGCGATTAGGTTTCCAAACTCCCTGCCCTTGGCTCCAAAAGTATCGCTGAAAACCCCTAATGGTACCGCTGACTAACACCTCGTTTTTCGTAATTTATTGATTGGAATGAACCGGAAAAAATTCGGTTCGTATATTCATATATATTAAGATATTCACATTTAGAAACCGCTCCCGGCATGGAAAGGTTTCATGTCGAAGGAATGCCGGCACGCCGGACTGGATTGGTTTCTGAAGATGGTTGCTGCTTGCGGACGGCCCCTTCCACGCGACGGGTTTGAACCCTGTCCTTGGTTAGGTTCCTAGCCCCAACCAATCAAACCCGCGCTACCTCATTTCAGTGAAGGGGATCCCCCATGACCACTTTCACCCAAAAAGGTTCACCCTTGGTGGTAAGCACCACCCTGGACCCTGACCTCCTTCTGGCCACCGGCATCGCGGGGCGCGAGGAATTGAACCGTGGCTTCGAATTCACGGTCAACCTTGTGGCCAAAAAAGGCTCACCAATCCCCTTCGACAAAATCCTGGGCCAGCCTATGGGCTTGCGGTTCCAAAGGCCCGGCAAGGATGGCTCTTTTCCTGAACGCCTTTACCACGGGCTGGTTTTTGAGTTCCGCAAGCATTCCCAGGACCAGGTGTTCGACCACTACTCGGCGATTATCCGTCCGCGGCTACACCTCCTTGGACTCACCAGGCGGTCCCGGGTTTTTCAGGATATCGGAGCCAAGGATATCCTGACCCAACTCCTCGCCACCGTCGGTGGCTACGAATTCAGGGTCTTCGGGGATCTGCGCCACCGGAAATATTGCGTCCAGTACCAGGAAACCGACTTGGAATTCTTCCGGCGAATCTGCACCGAGGAAGGCCTTTCTTTTTTCTGGATGCATGGAAGACAAAGCCATCCGTTGGTCATCACCAATCGCACCTCCTTGGCCCAGTCGTTGGGAAAGGTCGAGTTCAACGCCACCCTGGGTGGGCCGCCAACCTCTCCTGTCATCACCGCCTGGACGCTTTCCCAGCGTTTGACCGCCTCGGGGGTGGAGGTGAACGATACCCACTTCCAGTTGTTTGGCTCACCTTTGGAGAGCGCGTCCCGAATTCCCCAAAAAATCGATGTGGGCAGGGTCAGCCATGATCTGGATCTGACCGGGAGATTCACCCGTGAAGATACTCAATCCAGTATTCGGGACCAGGATGGCGTGACCCCTTCAGGCGGTTCAGATCCCCAAGCTTTTTCAAGGGTTTACGAGCAACTGGAGCATGGCGCGAGGGAAGGCTCCCGAGGTTTGGCTTCCCATGCGATCAGGGCAAACGGCGACGGTATCTGCCCCCATCTGATGCCTGGGCACTCCTTCGAGTTGGCCGACCAGGGCGACCAGGATGGCGACTGGCTGGTGGTGAGTATGGAACACCAGGTGAGAATTGAAGGGGCATACTGGGCCGGCGAAGAATTACGCCTGGAAGCCAGGCACCAGATTGAAGCCGCCCCTATCGCCTTGGAACAGGCGCCGTGGCCGCCCGCCCCCAAGCCAAAAGTGGGGGGTGTTCTCACGGCCACAGTGACTGGCCCCGAGGGCCGGGAAACCTTTGTGGATGAATATGGCCGGGTCCAGCTCCGCTTCCATTGGGAAGAGGATGATTCCACCCAAAGCGCAACCTCCTGCTGGGTGCGTGTCTCCCAATCGTGGGCCGGCAAAGGGTATGGAACTTTCTTCTGGCCCAGAGTAGGCAACGAGGTGGTGGTTGCTTTTGAAAATGGCGACCCCGATCGGCCCATCGTGGTCGGAAGTCTTTACAACTCCCAGACGGGGACGCCCCTCGAATTACCGGCTTTGGCACTGGTTCAGGGGCTCCGCACCCGTTTGAAGGGTTCCGCCCCCGGCCAGATGGCGCACAGTCTGGTTTTTTCGGACGACCCTTCCGAGCCGATCGTGCACCTGAAATCGAACACCATGTTCCTGGTTCATCAAAAGCGGGAGCAGCAGAACTCTTCACCCGACACCCAATTCAACATAAGAGGCTGATTTTTCAGCCAATCAATAACAAATCAAGCATCACAGGAGGAACCAACCATGACGCTGGATAAGCAAAATCAAATCCCGCCTCCTTCCCTCCCACCCCCCGGAAGGGGGAACAATCCCGCCTCGGGCGGGTTGGACAAACCAGTCGATACCACCGATCCACTTGAAGCCTTGACGGCCCGATTCGACCAGTTGCGTCAGGAGGTGACCAAGGAGCAGGACGAGGCCCAGAAAAGGAAGGAAGCGGATGCCCAGAAAAATGTCGAAGAAAAAGATCGCCAAAAGAGGATTGATGAAAACGAGGTGAAACGGCTCAAGCGGGAGGGCGACGGCACCTCCTGGTCTGGCTCAAAAATACTGGATAACATCTGGGGCAAATGGTACTATCAGGGCCAGCCGGTCAAGGTGGCCAAATATGAGAACCAGTTCGGCGACAACATCTCCAACCTGACCCTCGGCACCGAACAGCTCAATGTTTTCGGCTCCCAGGTCGACATGGTGGTCGCTCCTTTCATCTGGATGAAGTTCGGCATCCTGGGTGCCAAGTTTGCAGGCGGCAAGATTTACAACGCCTACCAAAAAAAATGGGGCGACCCCACGAGCAGGCCTTCGGTTCCCCCGGGTGTGTTCACGGCACTGGGTTTGGCGACAGGTCTGCTGGGTGCCGGTTTGCCACTCCTCACGGGTGCCGGAGGCCGGACACTCATCCAGCTTTCCGACAACTCCGACTTGACCTATTTCGGCACCATGGTGGATGTCAGGAGGCATGTCGACAGCTTTGAGATCACCCTGCAGAAGAACGCCAAGACCCATTACCTGGCGGTGGCGGCCCTGATGATCGGGGTGATCTTCATCGGCTTGTCCAACCTGATCGTTCGGCTGGCCTGGTATAACTTCGAGCCCGAATTGGCGGATAAATCCCTGGCCTTCGATCCCAGCAAGGGGGACGCGGCGACCCCCGACCCGGTCAAGGATCCAAAGGCAAAAGATGGTGGCTCCACAGCAAAACCAGCCAATCCCACCAGCGATCCAGCGCCAACCAAAAACAACGCGGAAACCACTCAGGAGGAAAAACTCTCCGAGGAATGGGAAGACCAGTGGGTAACTCCAAAAAAGTTCGCCCGGACGCTGGTGCCCCTGTTTGAAGCACGGTGGGCCGGGCTGCTGATTCTCCTGGAAAATTCCCTGGTTCGGCAATTGGAGTGGGCCGATTGGCGCCTGAAGGCCATGAAACAAAAATTGTCTATGGCTCAATGGGACCTCAACCAACTGGTGAGTCGAATGGCAGTCATTGAATTACCAGCAACAAGGGAATCTACTGCCGAATTAGAAAACCTAAACCAGGAAATGGCAACCTTACAAAACCAAGTGGTTGAACTGGGACTGGTTGTGGCCGAACGTCAGGCCAAGGTGGATGAATTAACCACGGACATCAAGGCCGGGGAGCCGGAATGACCATACCCATGTCCGGTTGGAAAGGAAGTGCGCCATGAAGGTATCAGCCCATGGGGACGCCCATGAGATCATCGGGGAAACGGTAGGCCTCACCGCCCAGAACGGGCCGGTGAAAATCGAGTCGGTTTCAGGCGACGGTGGCATTCAACTTTCAACGGTGGGCCCCGTGGACATCCAGGCGGGCGGGGCAACCATCGTACTGGCTGGCGGCGACCAAAAATCCTCCATCCGGATTGACCCCGGCAATGGTGGTGCTGTGGCCATCATCTCAGGCACCCAAACCGGTGGTTCCCTCATCGCGCTTGACGGTGCTGGAATCGGCATCGGCACCGGAGGGCCGGCATCGGGCTCACGCATTTCCTTGGGAGCAAGCGAGGCCAAGATCGCCGTGGGTCCGCCAGGAATCGGCAGCAGCATCACCATGACCAGCGACTCCATCAGCTTCAAGGTGGGCACGGTCGAATTTTCCATCTCCACCGATGGCATCGCCGCCAAGGTGATGACGACAAAATTCGAAATCACTCCCCAGGGAATCGCCGAGGAAGCCGGGCCATCCAAACGGACCCTGGCACTTCAGGGCCACGAGATCAAGGCTGGCGAAACCGGCATCACGGTAGGCCCTGCCTCCCTCGAATTAAAGGGCCCCATGATGAAAATCAGTGCCGACGCCCTGATGGATTGCAAGGCCCCCATCGTGCAGGATGCCGCCGACGGGGTGCGCCAGGCCAAGAGCGGCATCGCAATGTTTCAATGATGCTTTGACCAAATATTAGTTTGCCTGCACTGTCTAGGAGAAACCATGTCCCTTTCCCCTTTCCCTGAATTCGACTTGGGCCCATTGAGCGCGATCCTGGCTGAGACGCGCAAGGGGGCTGCCCTCCTTGCCTCTGGAATCAATGATTCGGAAATGAAGGAGATAGCGGATCAGCTCGTTCAGGCTATGGTCGAGCAGGAGGCTGATTTCCGGGCCAAGGTTCCTGGGGGAATCGAGGCGGCGAAAAAAGATTACGAGGCCATGCAAAAGGAATACGATGCCCTGGCGGCGGAATTGCAGGCTATTGAAAACCAGAAAAAAGAACTGGTGGCCAAGATGGCCGAAAAGGCCCGGGCCAAGCCTCCCAAGGCCCCAAAGGTCCCGGCAATCAAGCCTTCCTTGCTGCCTTCCAGCCCCCCGCCCCCTGAATTGAATCCCTCACCTGACCTGCTGAAGGAACTCCTGAACCTGGGTAAGAAGGAGCCTTCACAAACTGTTGAAAAAACCATCCGGGTTTCGGGCAACATTTGGGACAACTGGGCGCCGGCCGATTCGGAAAAACGGCACATTCCAAGCCCGCCTGCTTCAACCTGAATTCCACAAGCCCCCATCCCTTCAGTGACTGCTGAACCACCTTGTCAAATGCTTTGACAGGAGCCCCAAATGAGCTTCTTGCCTTGCCTAGAACCCTCGACACCCGCCCAGGAGGCACTGGGCCGTCTGATGGAACCGGGCGACATTCCGGGTTTTGCCCGTGGTTTTTCCAGTTGGCAGGCAATGGAAGCTTTATCATCGGCAGACCCGCACAACGCCATCCGACTCATCGCCGGTTGGTTGTCCACGCGTGAGGCCGTCTGGTGGGGGGCACTGTGCATGGCCCAGCTTTCCAAGGCCGGGTTGCTGAATAATCCCGACAAGCTCCTCCTGGAAAAAGTGGTTACCTGGGTGAAGGAACCAACCGACCGGAACCGTGACGCCGTGGGCACACCCCAGCATGAGGTGCAGGCCAACCCAGTCAGCCTGCTTGCGGCGGCAACCGCCCTGACCTCCAACAACATTTCGCCCGACCCCAAAAACCCGGTAACAGGCCCATCCGGGCTTCCCCATCGGCTGGTTGCCCACGCTGTCCTGCAGGGTTCAGAGCGGTGGCCAGGCGGGGGCCGGGAATTTTGCCTGGCGCATTTCATTCAAATCGGCCTGGAGGTATCGGATGTGAAAATCCTCTGGCTGCCGGATGCCCTCCCACCCCACCCCGGATTGCGTCAACCACCTGTCGTTGTGAAACCACCTAAGGGCCTGAAGAATATCTGGGATGATTGGAATTGATCCACCCCGACCGATAGTTTTGATCAGAAACCTCTGGAGCATGGAGTTAGACATGGGACTTGGAACCAGCATCCGTTTCAAGGGCCACGCCATGAAATTGGCCGGCAAGGGTTTGGCCGTTGGCGACCAGGCACCGGATTTCACGGGCTTGGTTGGCTTGAGCGTCATTTCCTTGGCAGACACCAAGGGTAAAATACGCCTTTTCAGTTCGGTGCCATCTTTGGACACCCCAGTCTGCAGGCTGCAAACCAAGCGGCTCAACGAGGAATTCGCAAAACTCGGCGACAAGGTGGCCGGCTACACATTCAGCCTCGACCTGCCTTTCGCCCAACAGCGGTTTTGCAACCAGGAGGCGATCGAAAACCTTACGGTCGTCTCGGATGCCTACAACCGCAGCTTCGGGGCCAATTACGGGGCCCTCCTCGAGGGATTGCCAATCCCCCTACTTACCAGGGCCCTTTTTGTTGTGGATGAGAAAGATGTGGTGCGTCATGTCGAATATGTGGAGGAGCTGACTGAGGAGCCCGATTACGAAAAGGCGCTGGCTGCCATAAAGTCAATCTGCTGAACGCGGCAGCACCCTCAAGCACCGTAAGGAGGTTGTTTCTTTTTCCTGACATGCCCCCGCCTCTTTTTCCGCCACCACCATGCCCCCGCTGCCGATTGGGCCAACCCCATCAGGACCAGCGTCCCTGGCTCGGGAACCGTGTTGGCGAAAATCACCATCGCCGAGGTGGGCGGCGGTGTGCCGCCCAAGGCACCCCATGCGGTCAAGTCATTGGAATAAGCGAGGTTTTGCCCGGAGACACTCGCCGCGCTGTCATGCAAATTGAAATAACCAGCCGTGATTCCTGTGCCATCAAAAACAAACACATAATCGATCGCCGAATTGTCAATCAGCCAAGGCGTGGCGGTGTTGGTGGAAATGCTGATTTCCTTAGCGGCGGCCGTACTGCTTAGTCCGAGCGTTGCCACATCGATGTTCCCGGTCGAAAACAAGGCGGCACCCGCCGGGGTCACCAACCCTCCGGTCCTGGATCCTTGAAAAAGGCTCAGCTTGAAATTGCCTGTCAGCGTACCACTGGAATTGGAGAGGTAGGCCTGCACCCGGAAAAGTTCCAGGGCACTTCCCGTGGTGTTGGTGAAACTCTGGCCCCAGGCGCGTGAACTATTAACTCCGGGAACACCGATCCCTGAATAGCTGGTCAAATTTCCGGATTGGGTGCCATCGTAAGGCCGGACAACATCCGCCACCAGAATGGCGGGATGGGCAGATATCCAAATGAAAATGCCCATGAGTGCCAGATTTCCAAACCATGTCCCGAATTTCACTGGGAAAGTCCCCTGCTTTTTATATTCGTATAATTTTACTCAATAAAATATAAAAATAAAACCCGTCCGGTGAATGTCAATCAGCCTGGCTATTCCTGAATCCCTGCACCCAGGCTTCCGTGGTGGATGCAATATTCCAACCAACGGTGGAAGTGCCCGCAGCCCGCGCCACTTCAATCCACCCGGCCAATCCGGCCGGGTCGGCCCAAACCGGCCGCCCCAAAAATCCCTCGTAATACCCGTTCACCTGTTTTCCCAGGTATTCCCCGCTGCCAAGCAGCGAATCGATGACCGCGCTCGCCCCCAACCGCCGCACCGCCTCGGCATGGCTGGCCAGCCCTTGCGGGTCCGCCTCGCGACCTAAAACCCGCGAGTAAAGCCTCGAGACCAACTCCTCCTGGCTGGAAGTGCCCGCGGCAAATTCGGCCGAACCCAAAAGGGCCGCTTGCACCCGGCTCTCGGGAACGCCACCCACCAGCGCCCGGGTGTACGCCTCCCGGCCTCCCGCATCGGCCGCTCGCCCCAGAAACTGCTGGTAGTACCCATCCACTTCCTGACCAAGGTTTTCCGGGCTTTGCCAAATGGCCCGGGCCACATCCCCAATCTTTTTGCCGTTCTTGACCTGTTGCAAAAATTGCTCCTGCCCACCCGTGTCGGGCAAACGACCCAAAATACGCTCGTACAAAGCGCCAATTTCATACCGGGTGGTGGCATCCGGGTCCGGCTTGGGCAGCGCCGAGGAATGGTGCTGGATGATCAGCCACTCCCCGTTGACTTTTTCATAATTGAAGGTGAATCGCGCCGCGATAACCCGGAATGGTTGCCCCGCCGGCGTCACCGCGAAGGTGTAAAGACCCGAGTTGTCAGCAAGCGTCTCAGAGGCCCGGATCGAGTATTCATCCAGACGAGGTACAGGCTTCAGGGCCAGAAACTCCACAAAATAATCGCGGATCGCCTCGGGCGTGCGCCTCGGGTCATTCGCGACCGTCGGCAGCAGGATCGCCTCCTGGGCATAGAGCGCCGTCACCCGGTCCGGGTCGCCGGATTGCACCGCCGCGCTCCAGCGGTTGAACAGTTCCAGCACCTCCCCATCGCTGGGCACCCCGGCCAGGTCCGCCGGTGTCAGGCGTGCCTCCAATGCCTCCAGGGCGGGTCGCATGGACACGGATGATTTGCCAGATGCCAAACCCAATTCAAGGATCATGCTCGCCCCCAAAAAACTGCCGCGGCCGGCCGGACTTTCACCAGCATTCGCCCAGTCAAGAATCTTCTTCACTTCGGGATTTATTATGCCACCCATTCTGGGTTTCCGGCAAAATCAAGCTGGCAACCAGGAAATCTGCCCCGTCAGCCCCCCCAAAAGCCGCAGCCGGCAGCCCAAAAGGGGGCCACCGGCTGCGACTCTGGCACCCAACCCGCTCACACCGAGGTGTTGTTCGTGCCCAGGTTGAACTGACCGATGGCGGGAGCACCCATCGCACCGTCGGCGGACTGCGGCTTGTAACTGAGCTTGATCGTCTTGTAGCTCAGCCCGATCCGGTCGACATGCTCCACCTCCTCTTCCTTGCCCTCCACTGGCATGTAGCCGTTGCTGAAGCTGGAGACATACACCTCGCCCAGCTCGATGGTGTGGTACTCCTGCTGACCCTTCCCGGACTTCCGCACTGTCAGCACGGCCTTCTTGAAGTGGTCACCCGTCGCGGCCGCCTGGAACAGCGAGGGCGAGGCGAGGTTGGTGCGGGCCACCAGGTTCAGCGCGCCGAAGACCGGCTTGCCGGCACCCGAACCCGATGTCCCGGAACCAACCTTCGACTGGTTGACCAGGGAGTGCTCGAAGGAGAGCAGTTCAACCTCATCCTTGTGCTTGCTGTCGGTGGATTCGCCTTTGATGCCGTCAATTTTCAGGAACAGGTCGATCGCCATGATGCACCGTCCTTTCAAGTTGACCGGGCGGCACTTGCCTGACCCGGGTTCTTCCTTCGGAAGGGAGCGGCTTCTTTCACTTGTTGCCACTCATATTAAAATATACGAAGATATATTTTTATTGTTCGACTGTTTGGAAAAAAGTTTGGAAATAATTTCCCCAACCTTCAATCGCACTGGTTTTTCAGCGCAAAACACCCGCGGCTGCCACTTTTCCAGAAGCCTTTTTCAGGCACGGCAGACTGCTTTGGGAATGCATTCCAATCACCCCGGCGCCCGCGGGGGATTACGGTGGATCCGTTTCTGGATCGGGGTCGAAAAGGCCTTTCAGGCCCGGATTATCAGTTCCATCTCGGGGGGAATCCCCTCTGCCACAGGCCCGATCACATCTCCCTTGAAAAACCGCTGGATCGCAGTCCGCCGTGACAATTGCAGATACAGGCGGCTGCACCGGCAATCGCGGGCTGCCGACAAGATCCTGTCTGCCGCCGAAACCCCGGTGAGGTAAACCAGCTTCAGGGGTACCCCCAGTCGCATCGCTTCCGCCTGCGCCCGACTGAAAACCTCCAGGGCCGCCGGGTCCTCCTCTGGTACATGCCTGGAACCTGATCCCATTTGCGGCAGGCCCAGCACCTTGACAAACACCACAGCAAGCTCGGCCTTACCGTTCAGGGCATCCCGCACCGCGCGTTCCAGGTTGTCGGACGGCCGGCTGGCCGCGATCAGGTAGGTCTCCCTGGGCGGATAATCCCCGTCCAGATCGGTTGGCGGGGTTTTGGTTTCCTCGGGTGTGAGGGCCCGGCTGGTTTTCCGTCCAATCGCTGCCAGCAACGCCGCGAGACTGGCGGACAAAAGAAATCCGCCCGCACCCTCCGCCGGTAGCAAGGTCAGGATGCCCACTTGCCCCAGGGCCCCGGCCAGCGCGATTCCCCGGAAGGCCTGTTTTACCCCGGGGCCCCCGTCCGTTCCGCCGGCCTGGGTGAACAGCCGGGCCGCCAATCCCAGGTTCAGCACCGCGAAGGAAAAAGCCCGTGCCTCCGGCTTGTTCCATAGCAGCGTCGCCAAAATCACGGTCATCAGGCTGCCCACGCCCGTCAGCATCCACCGCTCGCCCGGTTTCAGCTCAAACTGCCGCGTCAACCCCGTGCTGAGCAGGTTGATGGAGATGGCCCCCACCACCCCCACCGAGTACAGGCCGGCCAATTGTGTCAGATCCGGGAAAAACACCAGGAGCAATCCGGGAAAAACCATGGCCACCAGCAGCGCCACCCCAGGCACCCCGTGCCGGTTCAACCTGCACAGCAGCCCGGGCGCCTCCCGGTCCCGCGCCATCATGTACTGGATGGCCACCAGGTCGGTCATCGCCGTGTTCACCGCGGAAAGCAGCAGGCAGCCAAACACGATCGACGCGAATCCCGCGAACGCCCTGCCCACATAGTTCTCCGCCAGCAGGTTCATCATGTCATCGGTCCCGAGGGGGTGCCCCTCCGGGTCGATCAGCTTCGCGTCCGGCAGCGCGTTCATCGCCGCCGCCAGGATGACATTCAGCAACACCACTTCCGCCAGCACCGGCAAAATAGCCCGGCGGGCCGTGGCCCGCACCGGCGGCACCATGATCCCGGTCATGTTGGCGATGGCCTCGATTCCCGATAGCGCCAGCACGATCTCGGTGAACCCGACCCAGGCGTCCCCCCATGCGGCCAGGCTGTACCGCTCGCGCACCGGAAACTCCACCCGGGCGTGGTGCAGGCTGGGGATCGAGCAGACCGCCACCACCAGGGTGAGCGCGGCTGTCGCCAGGGCGATCCCCAGGGCCATCCGCCCCATCCCGCGCGGCCCGAACCAGTTCACCGCCCCGATGATTCCGATCGCCCCCAGCGTGCAGAAAAGCTCCGACCTGATGCCGCAGAAGGTGCCGGATATCCCCAAATAACGGAAAGCGTCCAGGCACGACATCGCCGCCGTCACGGTATAGTCCGCGCACAGCATCAACGCGCCGATCACCGCCAGTGTCCGGCTGGTGTGGCGTGCCGACGAATACACCCCGCCGCCCTCGGGGTACTTCCGGCAAATGATCAGGTAGCAGAGGGCCACCAGCACCAGCAGCACATTCACGAACAAAATGTGAAAGAACGATGCGTGGCGGGTGAAATAAAATGCCAGCCCCAGCACATACAAACGGCTGGTCCCCAGGTCGCCGAACAGCATCGGCCCCGCGTGGTACCAGCGCAACTCGCGCGGCCTTTCCCCGGTGGTCATGGCGGCTAGGCTCCCCGTCCCCAGGGGGTGCCGACCATGGAGGGGCTGTCACCCTTTTTTCCAGCCGTCCTCCGGCCTCGCGACACGATCGCCCCCACCGCCGCCAGAATCAGCCCGCCGCTCAGCGCCGTCACCGCCCAAAGCGGGCCGCGCACCCGCTGCCGCACCTCGTTTTCGTCCCGCATCAGCGGCCGCGTGATCTCCAAAATTCCCCGCACATCCCCAACCTTCCAGTTCTTCTTCGGCGAGTCGGCGCGGGTGTTGTGGCATTCCACGCAGCTCTCCTTCAGCACCCGGGCGATGGCGTAACGCAGCACCTTCTTGCCGTCCCTGGTTTCAAAGCGGTGGTACTCCTCGCCCGGATGGGCCTCCAGCCGTTTCAAAGCCTCCCGCTCGAACTCGTCCCTCGGCCCGCCCTCCTTCACCCGCCAGGGGAACGGGTACTCGCTGTACAGGCGCACATCGATGTCCGAGGTCGGCGATTTTTCCAGCCGGTGGCCGATGTCGTGGATGAAGGTCGCGGGGATGCTCAGTGGCACCTTGTTCTTCTCGGGTAGCGGATCATGGGTCACCTGGAACCCCGTGTCCCGCACCTTCTTGACGATGTCGCTGTACTCGTCGTTGGCGTGCAGCAGCAGGTCCGCCTGCTGGATCACGCTTTCCAGCGCCGTGTGCCGCACCAGTTCCCCCGCCAGCCACTGGATGTACAGAACCCCCGCCAGGGGGGACAGGGTGGCCAGCAACACCAGGGTGGCTGCCGCCGGCCGCTTCCGGGCCCATCGCCCGGCCGATTCCAGCCATCCCGGCCGCCGCGCCAGGATCGGTTCCCCCGCCAAAAATCGCCGCAGATCAGCCGCCAGATCCGCGGCGGTGGCGTATCGCAGGCCCGGGCTCTTCGACAGGCATTTCAGACAAATAGTCTCCAGATCCGCCGGACAGTTGTACGCCAGTCGCGACACCGGCAGCGGATCCTCCTTCTCCAAGAGACGCACCACCGCCATGAAGGTCGGCGCCTGGAACGGCACGCGCCCGGTCAGCAGTTCGTACAGGATGGTCCCCAGCGCGTAAATGTCGGCGGCCGGCCCCGCCTGGTTGGCCGATCGCACCTGCTCCGGCGCCATGTACAGCGCCGTGCCCACCAATTGCCCCGCCCGGGTCAGCCCCGCGTCTTCATTGTCCAGTTGCTTCGCCAGTCCGAAATCAGCGATGCGCAACTGCCCCGTCTGCAGCGAGTCGATCGACTCCACGGGATCCTTCACCAGGATGTTCGAGGGCTTGATGTCCCGGTGGATGATCCCGGCCTTGTGCGCCGCATCCATGGTTTCCGCCAGGGTCGCCACAATCGAGGCCGCCTGCCTGGGGGCCACCTGACGCCTCACAAGCAGGTTCGCCAGATTGCCCCCCTGGCACATTTCCATCACCAGGAAGGGGTTCCCGTGGTGTTCTCCATGGTCGTAAACCTGGATGATGCCCGGGTGGCTCAGCCGGCCCAGTGCCTGGGCTTCCACCTCGAACCGCCTTTTGATCTCGGGCGTTGCGGCCCCCTTCATGAGGATCATCTTGAAGGCGACAGTCCGGTTGAGCGAAACCTGCCGGGCCCGGTACACGATCCCCATCGCGCCCGAGGCGATCTTCCCCTCGAACAGGTAACCCGGCGGCAAATCCATCAGGTCGCCGGGTAACCGCTGCGGGGAGACGGCCCCCTCAACCTGGGTGGCCTGGGCATCTCCATCCATTGCCACGGTCCGGTCCGCTTGCTCCCCCTTGAATCGAAGGTCCGGCTGGATTGGTTGGGTTTGGTTGGGGTCTGACATGGATCGTCCGGCCGATGGATGGAACTAATGGATGGATACTACCATTTTTGGCCGTTTTTTTAATGGATCCCAAGGTTCCAATGAAAAAAGGGCCGGGGGTTTTCGCCCCGGCCCGTCGCAGTTTGTGGGGACATTATCAGATCCCAGATCCTCCGTTGAAGCCGAAGCCCTTATTTCCCCCGAAACCTCCGCCAAATCCTCCCCCCATACCTCCTCCAAAGCCCCCCTGACCAAATTGGCCACCGCCTAGCTGGCCTCCACCCATCTGCCCGAATCCACCCTGACCGAATTGGCCGCCACCCATCTGCCCGAATCCACCCTGACCGAATTGGCCGCCACCCATCTGGCCGAATCCACCCTGGCCAAACTGGCCACCACCAAAACCGTTCTGGCCGAATTGACCGCCTCCAAAACCCCCTTGGCCAAATTGGCCGAACTGCCCGCCGGACCCACCCAGCATGTAGCCCGGTTGAATCGGTATCACCGCGTAGGGGCCACCAGGCCCGGTGGGCCTCACAACAGTTCCGGGTGTGTAGGCCCCATAAGGATTATTGTTACCCGATCCGTTAACTCCACCATTGCCAACTGCGCCACCCGCTCCACCGCCAAATCCGCTTTGGCCAAACTGTCCACCTCCAAATTGACCTGCTCCCATCTGGCCGAATCCTCCCTGGCCAAACTGGCCCCCAAACCCGGATTGGCCCAACTGCCCACCTCCCATTTGCCCCCCGCCAACCTGGCCGTTGCCCCCCAATTGACCACCACCCATCTGGCCACTCCCCCCTTGCTGCCCTCCATTGACGGGAACCACTGGACGCATGGCTGGGGGTACCGATGGCTTCGGTGGAAGCGTGGGCCGGTACTGGGCCACCAGGCTCCCGGCGAACAACCCAAACGACAAAAAACCGATCAAAAAGCGTGCTGTGCGAATCATGGTGAATCTCCTTGGTTTGGATAGTCCCACCATCCATACGCACTAGTTATGAAAAAGTTTTAAATTTATTGATTTGTATATATTTTAATATTTTCAAGCTCAAGCCAGGTGCTTTTTCAGCATCAAGGGGCGCAAGAGACTAGGGGCTATTACTTCACGAAATATCGAGGAATTCGACTTTCCAAACCCTACTTGGCCGGGTCGCGAAGCATTCCCTCAAACAAGGTGGCCATCAAATCCATGGCCAGTTTCCGGGGAGCCCGGTGCGGCACCCCGCCGGTCCGCCCCAACACCCCGTCAATCAGCAGGTTCGCCGCGCCATGCATCGCCGACCACCCCGCCAGAAGAAAGGCATGGGCCTGACCATCCCGCAGCAGGCCCGATTGCTCTCCCGCCCGCACTTCCCGCTCAAAGCAGGCCAGCGTGTTGGCCTGTGCCCGCACCAGGTCGGGGGTCTGCGCGTCGTTCACATCCGCCGAGAACATCACGCGGAACAGCGGGGTCTCCGTGGCCGCGAACTCCAGATACGCGATCGCCAGCCTCTCCAGTCGCTGCCGCTGCCCCGGCGCCTTCGCCACCGCGGCCTCCAGCCGGGCCAACAGTTTCTCCTGCCCTTCCTGGGCCAGCGCCACCAAGATATCCGCCCGGCTGGCGAAGTGCCGGTAGGGCGCGTTGTGCGACACGCCCGCCTCCCGGGCCGCCTCCCGCAGGGTGAATCCCTTCACCCCCTGGGCGGTGACCAGCTGCATCGCCGCGTCCAGCAGCGCCCGGCGCAGGTCGCCATGGTGGTACGGTTGCCCTGCGTTTTTTTTCCGGCCGCCCCCGGATTTCCCAGCGTTGCTCATGACTCCATTTTCCCGGCATTTGTTGACATTGTCAACAGTCCCGGGCCGCCTCCCGCGCCTCCGCCCGGTAATCCCTCAAGAATCCAGGTGTTGACACCGACAACATTAGGGGGTAGGAATGGTTTGGCGGCGGTGTTCGGCCGCCATCCGGGGGACGCGCCATGGAACTGGTCCGGTTCTACCTTTGGGTCGGGTTCTGGCAATTCGCCCCCTGGTGGGCCAGGGCCCTGCTGTTCGCCTCCCCGCTGCTCATCGGCGCCGCCCTGCTGGCCCGCGCCCGCCGCGGGGGCCAGGGCCCCGGAACCGCGCCCGAATGTTGACAGTGTCACCTTTTCCGTCCACCGCCGCCAAACCTGAAGGAGTTCGCCATGACCACGCCACAAGACACACCCCCGGTGACCGCACCGCCCGGCGGGCCGCCGCCGGAAACCACACCCGCTCCCGGCGCCATCGATCGCGAGGCCGCCGCGACCATGCGCCGGGTGAAGAACTGGATCCTCTTCGGCAGCGACCAGTTGCCCCGGGGGGCCTCGCTGGAATTCGCCATCGCCAGCCAGTGGCTCCTGCGCATCGGCGTCACCATCCTGGTCCTGGGGGTCGGGTTCTTTGTCAAATACTCCATCGACCAGGACTGGATCTCCCGCGAGGCCCGGGTGCTGGCCGCCGCCGCCGCCGGCATGGCCATGCTGGTGGGCGGGTCCCGCGTCCTGGGCGGCCGGTACTCCATCCTCGGCCAGGGCCTGATGGGGGCCGGGGTCACCACCCTTTACTTGTGCGTGTACGCAGCCCACGCCTACTACGCCCTGGTCGATGCCGGCGCGGCCTTTTTTATTATGGCCCTCATCACCGCCCTGTCGGGTTTCATCGCCGTGCGCTTCGGCGCGGCCACCATGGCCGTCCTCGCGGTCGTGGGCGGGTACGGGGCCCCTCTCATGTTCCAGTCCATCGGGGAACTGGGCCCGATCCTCTCCTACATGCTGGTGATCGCCATCGGCGTGCTGGGCATCACCACCCTGCGGGATTGGCCCCTGGTCAAGGCCCTGGCCTTCGCCTGCCATATCCTGCTTTTCCACGCCTCCGTCCTGCGTGTTGCCGATATGGCCGACCTGGGCACCGCCCTGCCCTTCCTGGGCGCCTACTTCCTGGTCTTTTCCACCATGCCTTTCCTCCACAACCTGCGCCGGGGAGACAGGTCCGGCCTGGTGGAACTGCTGTCCCTCCACATCAACGCCGCCTACTTCTCCCTGATGGGCTGGCACCTGATGACCCGTCTGGGCTACGACCATTTCTCCATGGGTACCTGCAGCATGGCCTTGGCGTTTTTCTACGCCGGTCACGCCTTCGCCTACCTGCGGCTGCGGGTCAACGATCGACCCATGCTGGTTTCCTTCATCGCGCTGTCGGCCGGTTACCTGGGGATGACGATGCCCCTGTGCCTCTCGGGCCTGTGGCTCAGCACCGCCTGGGCGTTTCAGGCGGTAGCCATGGCCTGGATGGCGCGGCAGTTGGGCAGCGGTTTGCTCCGGCAACTCTCCTACCTGCTCATCCTGGTGCTGGTGGGCCGCTACGCCTGCGTCGACCTCCCCCGGCGCGCCTTCATGCCCGTCCAATGGGACCACCATTTTGTCTGGCCGCTTCTGGCGGGTTTGGCCACCCGTCTGCTCAGCTACGGCCTGCCCCTCGCCGGGATGATGGCCGCCGGACTGTTGCTCGGCAAGGATGGGCGGAAACAGGCCGCGCTCATCCCGGCCGACAACGACATCCCCGACCAGCTAAACCGTGGCACGGTCCGTGGCCTGACCGGCATCGTCGGGGCCCTTCTGGGCATGGCCTACCTGGTCCTGGAGATCAGCCAGACCGTCCGCGCCGGCTGTCCCGAGTTCTACATGACCACGCTCACCTTGGCGGGCATCGCCTTCACCCTGCTCGTCCTCCGTTGGGGCGAACTCTGGATCGGCACCGCGACCACAAGGGCCGTCTCGCTGGCCCTGGCCATCATCCTGGGCTTCAAGCTGCTGTTCCTCGACCTCGGCGGCCAGTTGGGTACCTCCCACGATTACCTGCTCTATCAGGCTTGGTCGCCTATGGGCGTGATCTCCCGGTTAGTCGACTTCTCGGCCTTCATCGGTTTCCTGGCGATCCTGGGACGGGTGCTGGCGCGCGGGGGCTCCAAGGACGCGCCCGCGCTCATCGCGGCGGTCTCACTTTCGCTGGCCTTGCTCATCCTCACCACCGAGACGGTCAACTTCGTCCACGCCCTAGCCATGGACGCCTTCCGACCGGGGGCGGTCTCCATCCTCTGGACGCTGTTCGGCCTGGGCCTGCTGGTCTGGGGCATCCGGTGCCGCGACCGCTGGTCCCGCTACGCGGGCCTGGGCCTCTTCACCGTGGTGACCTTCAAGGTCTTCCTGTTCGACCTCAGCGGCGCCGAAACCCTCTACCGCGTGGGCGCCTTCATGGCCCTGGGGGTCCTGCTCCTTTCGGGCTCCTTCCTGTACCTGCGCAACCAGAAGGCCATCACCGGCGAAAACATCGGCATTGGGGGGATGGACCAATGAACCCACTACTCGTCGCAATCCATCTGGCCGCCTGCGCCCCCGCCCAGGAAGATGGCACCCTCAATCGCTGGGCCCGGCCCATCAGCGTCCCACCAGTGGACCGGCCAACCCTCGTGGCGGTTGAACTCGACGGCCACGCCCACCGGTTCGCCAGGCCGGACCAGTCGGACATCCGGGTGAAAACTGCCTCCGGCGAACCCGAGTCCATGTTGGTCCGCCGGCCCGTCCAAAGGCGCACCCGGCTTGTCCCCCAGGAATTCCAGGCGGACACGGTGTCCGCCGGCCCCGCGGCCGCCGGGGCCTTCTCCCTGGTCATCCGCCTGCACCCCGGGCAACCCCGCCCGAACAGCCTGCGCCTGGTCACGCCCCTGCGCGATTTCGAGAAGCGCGTGCTGGTCGAGGGCCTCGGCTCGGACGGCAAGGCCGCCACGCTGGCCGAGGGGGTCATCGCCGATTACAGCAGCCTGGCTGATTTCCGCGCCGACTCCATCCCGTTCGACCCGGGCCAGTACCGCCAGTTCCGCGTCACCATCGACACCCCCACCGACCGCCAGGAATCCGCCATCAGGGAATTGGTGCGCCGCGCTGGCAAACCGCTGTCGGAGCGCCTGCAGGCCACCACCAGGCCGTTCCGGGTGGACCGTGTCGAATTCTCGGGGCTCACGGAGGTGGGCGACAGCGAACCAGCCCAATGGGATCGGGTGGCACCACCCGAATGGACCGTCGTCCACGATGCCGCGCGGCGGGAAACCCTTTTCCAGTTCGATACCGGCCTGCGCCCCTTGGTGGGTCTTGAATTGACCGGGGCTGATGGCAATTTCCGCCGTTCGGTCCGGCTCGAGGTTCCCGAAAAATTCCGCGGGGCCACCCGGTGGAAAACGGTGGCCTCGGGGGTGTTCAGCCGGTTGGCGTTGGGGGGCGACGCCCAGGAATCCACCCGGCTCAACTTCCCCGAATCCCGGCATGGTACCATGCGCCTGGTGATCTCCAATCTGGACAGTCCGCCCATTCAGGCCACCGGCTTGAGGATGCTAGCGGCGAGGGTCGAGATCCTGTTCATGGCCAATCCCGGTCAGGAATACAGGTTGGAGTACGGTGACCCGCGGGCCCGCGCCCCGGCGTTCGACACCTCCGGAATCGATGCCGCCCTGGCATTCGGAACCACGCCCGCCCGGGCGACCTTGGGCCAGCCGGTTCCTGGCGCTCAACCCGATGTGCCAGCGCAAGTGGAGGAAACCGCCAATGTCCCAAGTCCGGAGCTGGCCCTGGTGCCCCCCGCCGGGGAATCCCTGAACCGCTTTTTCAACCCTTGGGTTTTCGGGGTGGTCTTGCTGGTCCTGGGCGCGCTGTTGCTGGTCAGTCTGGCGCAGGCGGTATCCAGGCTGGATAACGGCAAATGAGACGAGTTGATGGATCAACAAGGATTGAGAAAGGATGGAGGGGAACGACCATGGAGCCGATGACGATGAATGACGCACCCGCCAAAACCCTGATCTCCGGCAGGGTCCCCCTGTGGCTCAAATGCCTCTACACCGCCTTCGTGGCCGTGCTGGTGCCTGTCTACCTGAAGGAATACGGCCCCACCAACTTCCTCTACTTCTGCGATGTGGCCCTGCTGATGACCGTGATCGCCATCTGGCGTGAGAGCGCCCTGTGGGCCTCGATGGCCGCAGTCGGCATCCTCATGCCCCAGTTGCTGTGGATGGTCGATTTCCTCGGAGGGTTCATCGGCAGGCATCCCGTCGGCATGACCGCCTACATGTTCGATTCCAAATACACCCTGTTCGCCCGCTCCTTGTCCTTCTTCCACTTCTGGCTGCCCATCCTGCTGGTCTACCTGGTCTGGCGCCTGGGATACGACCGGCGCGCCCTGGCAGGCTGGACCGCCCTGGCCTGGGTGCTGCTGGCGGTCTGTTATTTCTGCATGCCAGCCCCCCCAGCCCCGGCCGCCAACCCGAACCTCCCGGTCAACATCAACTATGTCCACGGCATGAGCGACACCGAACCCCAGAAATATATGCACCCAAACGCCTTCTTCGCCCTACTCCTGGTGGCCCTGCCCCTCTGCATCTACCTGCCCACCCACTGCGTCCTGGGCTGGCTTTTCAAAAAGGGCCAGGCCGCCACAAGTGTGGCCGCCTGAACCGCCTCCGGATTTTTTCGATGGCAACACCGGATCATGGTTTTTTTAATGAAGGAAGGAGTTGATCCCATGCGGACTTTGACAACTCTGATTATTGGACTGGCCGTTTCTGCCTGCCTCAACCCTGCTGCCAGCGCGCAACCACCCGAACGGGACCCCTTGTTCTCCCATTTCATCGGGGTATGGAAAAGTATGGGGCAAGTGAAACCCACAAAAAATGCCCCTGCGGGAGGCAAATTCACGGTCCAGGAAACCACCCGATCGGCACTGAAGGGGAGCTACATCCTTTCCCGCGAGCACAGCCATCCGGATGGCAAAAAATCCTTGTGGCTGATGACGCTGGACAAGACCCGTAACACTTATCTGTTTTGGATGTTTGATTCAAGCGGCCTGCTTGGCGGCCAGTGGGAACTCACCTGGAACAATGCGACCACGACCGCCACAGGCCGCGCCACGGACACCCCGCCCGGATGGACCAGCCATGGCACCAATCGTTTTCCCGACCGGAATACCAATAAGGTCAATTTTTGGATGAAAGATGAAATGGGCTCACCGCTCTTCGAGGTCAATCTCGAGAAAAAACGCCAGCCGGAGCTGGCAGGCCACGCCATGGACGCCGACTAGGCCAAGGGATCCCCGGACCCGGCTGCCTCTCCTGAACTCAAGGTCCTGGAACAATTCATCGGGACCTGGCATGCGGTGACCATTTCCAGACCCGCGGAATGGACACCAAAGAAAGTTTGAATGAATAGTACGGTCGTGCGGCAATCCATCCTCAACGGCCGCTTCATCCTCGACAATTCTGTTCACGCCAACGGGGAGGAGAGTTTGGCCCTGTTTGGATTTGATCCGGCGAAGCGTGAGTATCGGGGTTGGTGGTTCAATTCGGAAGGCCTGCGAAACACTCAAAGGGGTTCCTGGGATGGAAAAACACGTTCTTTTTTCTTCAGGACCGATACCGATGATGGAAAAATTTCCACCGTATCCATCCGGCTGCTCAATCCCGACCACCACGAATGGCTCTTGAAGGTGACCGACCAGGCCGGCAAGGTGTTTTACGACACCACCATCACGGTCACAAGGCGGGAGGTCGGCGAAACGCCAAGGGAGCGCCCGGCACCCTAGGTCCCACGGCGGCGGGTCCTGCCCAAAACCCGGTCCATTTTCTCCGGCTGGTGTTTCACAGACCTCCATTGCCCTTTCCGGCACTATTTCCGGTCCCGACCATGACTGGAAAGGGCGCGCCCGAGGAACAAAGCTATTCTTTTCACAGGGACCTGATTCGGAAATTCGCTGGTGAAACTCATTACCTTTGCGATTCTTGAGCCGGATTCACACCCATGAACATCCAGCCCTACCGGTCGCCCGACAAGCACTGGCCACCCAAAATGACACCCTGGTGGTTCCATTGCGTTGATTTCCTGCGCCGCAAAACCCTCCGCGATCAGGGCATCGCCAGCGTGGAATTGAGGGGCCTTGAGCATCTGCGGGCCGCTCTCGAACAAAAAGCGGGCGTCTTGCTCACCCCCAACCACTCGTTCCACTGGGATTCCTACTGCTTGCTCGAGGCGGCCCGCCATATCTCCCGCCCCTTCTACTTCATGACTGCCTGGCAGGTCTTTCAGCAAAGCAATTGGTTCAATCGATTCTCCCTGCAGCGCTGCGGGTCCTTCAGCGTCAACCGGGAAGGCACCGACATGCAGGCCATGAAAACCGCCATCGACATCCTGCAACAGTGGCCCCATCCTCTGGTCATCTTTCCCGAGGGGGATGTCTATCACACCAATGATTGTGTCACCCCCTTCCGGGATGGCGCCGCTTCCATCGCCCTGATGGCTGCCAAAAAGGCGAAACGCGAGGTCTGCGTTGTCCCGGTCGCCATCAAGCGCTGGTACCTCCAGGATCCCTCCCCAAAAATCCTACAAACATTGTCGATTCTTGAGCAGCGCCTGTACTGGCAGCCCAAAATGGAGGATTCGGTCACCGACCGGATTCTGTGGCTTGCGGAAGGCCTCCTCTCCCTGAAAGAACTGGAACACTTCAAGACCACCAGGCCCGAACCGCTTCCCGACCGCATCCGGTCCCTGGCCAACGATCTTCTCGCCCGCGCCGAGGCGCGTTACGGCATCCCGCCGGGCACTGGCCTGCTCCCCGAAAGGGTGAAGGAAGTCCGCCGCAGGATCATCCAGCGACAGTCCGAAACCTGCGACGACCAGACTGATGCTTCAAAGGCCCAACTGGCGGCCGACATGGACGCCATGTTTTTTGTCACCCAGCTTTACTCCTACCCGGGAGACTACATTACAGGCAAACCCAGCATCGAGCGCGTTGCCGAGACGCTCGACAAGCTGGAGGAGGATGTTCTGGGTGCACCCTATCCCGGCGTGCGCGGCCCAAAGAGGGTGGTCGTCCGTTTCGACCGCCCTATCCCCCTGCCAAGGGGCAGGGAAAAGAAAACGGATCCTTCGGCCCTCACGGCCGAAATGCAGGCGAGGGTGCAACAAATGCTCGACGAACTCAATGCCGAACACGATGCGCGTACGGCTCGGCCGAACGGCACCAATGAATCGGGGGAAACCTGATGTTCTCTTTGGAAAATGTTTCGAAATCTTTCGGCCAAACCCAGGTGCTGAAGCCGACAACAGTCGAATTCCCTGTCAGAAAATCGACCGTCCTGATCGGGCCGAGCGGTTGCGGTAAAAGCACCATCCTCCGGATCCTCGTCGGCTTGCTTCAACCCGACTCGGGAACCGTTCACTTTGATGGGGAAAAGATGACACACCAAACCCTTTTGGGCATGCGTCGCAAAATGGGCTATGTCATCCAGGAGGGGGGCCTGTTCCCTCACCTCACCGCTTTTGAAAACATCAGCCTGATGGCGAAACATCTCGGCTGGGATGGGCCGACCTGCCAGGCTCGCGTCGAGGAACTGTCCGACCTGACCCGCCTACCCGCCTCCTCCTTGAAACGCTACCCCGCGCAGATGTCAGGAGGCCAACGCCAGCGGGTTGGTATAATGCGCGCCTTGATGCTCGATCCTCCGGTCCTGTTGTTCGATGAACCCATGGGCGCTCTGGACCCGATGGTGCGTTTTGAACTCCAGGAGGACCTGCTGAAAATTATCCGGACACTTTCCAAAACCTCCATCATGGTGACCCATGACATGGGTGAAGCCGGTTTCTTCGGCGATCAGGTCCTGATGTTGGCGGAAGGCGAGATTGTCCAACATGGCACCCTGGAGGATCTCATCCACCACCCGGCCAATGACTATGTCACCCGGTTTATCCGGGCTCAGCGTATCCACCAGGTTTAAGGTGGCTCAACTTGCACGACAGCAAAGGCCCAATTCCGTGAAACGCCGACTTTCATTAACCAAATGGCTGACAGCCCTCCTCCTGGCCATGCCTCCTTTCCTTTTCGGGCGGGAAGTCAGGGCCTCCGACCAATCTTCTCCCTCAGACGGGCCGATTCTGAGAATTGGCTCAAAAGCCTTCACGGAATCGGTTGTTTTGGGGGAGGTGCTGTCCCACCTGGCCCGCCATGCCGGAGCCCGCGTGGTGCATGTTGCGGAACTCGGAGGCACCCAAATCCTCTGGAACGCCTTGTTGGCCGGCCAGATCGATGCCTACATCGATTACACAGGTACCATCCGGGAGGAGATTCTCGCGAAATCCCAATCCCAGGGGACCAACCTGGAAACCGAAGAGGGAATGCGGGTCGATCTTGGCAAACAAAAGGTTCTGATGTCCGAGAAGATCGGCTTCAACAACACCTATGCCTTGGGCATGCGGGAGGACCATGCCATCCGACTGGACATCCGCTCCATCAGTGACCTGAAAAGGCATCCTGAACTCCTGTTCGGCTTGAGCGATGAGTTCATGGAACGCCGGGATGGATGGCATCAATTGGCCAACACCTATGCCCTGCGACCAAAACGCGTTCGCACCATGGATCACAATCTCGCTTACAGGGGCCTGGTCCATGATTCCATCCAGGTCACAGACCTGTACACCACCGACGCCGAGATCCGGTTTTTCAATTTGCGGGTGATGGATGATGATTTGGGCTTCTTCCCCAAATATCAGGCGGTTTTGCTGATGCGTTCCGACCTGATGGAACGGGCTCCGGATGCCGCCAAGGCCCTTCTCAAGGTGCAGGGATTGGTTGACCCGGCCGAAATGTCCGCCATGAACGCCAGGGTTCGACTGGATGGCAAAAGTGAGACCTATGTCGCGGGCGAGTTTCTCAACAACAAACTGGCCATGGGGCTGGCGTTGCCTTCCATGTCACAGGCTGCGGAATGGCGCCGGACCGGGGAAAGACTGGCGCGGACTACCCTCGAACATGTTTTCCTGGTTGCCGTCTCATTGGCCCTCGCGATCTTGATTGCTGTCCCCATGGGCGTTGTTTCGGCCAAAAACGAACGGGTCGCCCGTGTCGTTTTGGGCGTGGTCAGCGTCATCCAGACCCTGCCCTCCATGGCGCTTCTGGTCTTCATGATTCCGCTGTTTGGTTTGGGTGCCGTGCCCGCCATCGCCGCCTTGTTCTGCTACAGCCTGCTCCCTATCGTCCGGAACACCTATGGTGGCCTTCGACAAACCCCATCCTCAACCCGTGAATCGGCTGAGGTTTTGGGACTCGGACCATGGGCCCGTCTCAGGCTTGTGGAATTGCCCCTGGCCCTGCCGTCCATCCTCTCCGGAATCAAGACCGCCGCGGTGATCAATGTGGGAACCGCCACCATCGGCGCGTTGATCGGTGCGGGAGGTTACGGCGCCCCAATCCTGACCGGTATCCGCCTGTCCAGCATCCTCTTGATTCTCCAAGGAGCGGTCCCGGCCGCCGCGATGGCCGTCCTCGCCCAATGGGCCTTCGGCCGCCTCGAAAAGAAATGGGTCTCCCCGGGTTTGCAAGCCAGTGGTGCATAGGAAGGCCTGGTTGACAATCGAATAAATACTCCGGGAGTTTTTCCCAATGCTCTCCCCTCGTTATTGGCATGGTCAACCTTGGCGCAATTATTACTCCGGTCATGAAATAGCGAACTGATCAAGCGGCGTAGGCAACGGAGGGATGCTGGAAGTACGTGTCCGTTAAACCAAGTCTGTTCTAGCCGGGTTCATGTAATAACCTCTGGGTAACCGTTCACCGCCTAAGCGAGTGAAGGCGCGGTTTTTCCATTTCTCAATGCGGTGACTGCGTCGCAGAGGAACTGGAACACGGCCTTGCCCTGTAGTTTCAGCGTTTGTGTCACGGTCAAAACCCGCTCGACGAAACGGAAGCCTTTTTCGCTGTGGCAGCCGAAGGAGATTTTCCGCCATAGGACCAGGCTTCGCAGGATCCGCTCAGCCAGGTTGTTAGTTGGTTCCACCCCCTCCCTGCGGACGAATGTCCACAGCGACTCCTCGAACCGCAGCACATTGGCGCAGAACTTGGCGGTCTTCCCCTCGGGACACAACAGACCCTTCCGCAACAGGCGGCCGAACCGTCTTTCCAGCGAATGCATCCGGCGGCGCAACTCAGCCCGGTCAATCCGGCCTTCCCGGTACCGGTGCCACAACTCAAAGACCTGCCGATAATAGCGGAGGCCTCTGCGCCCGACCCAAGCCCCCTCGCCCTCCCTTTCCGCGATCTGCCGCAGGTCCCGCTTCAGATGGGCCCAGCACAACTGGCGAAGCGAAACAGGAATCAGCGTGTAGGCCCACCACCGGTCGCTGCCGTAAATGCCCCGGGGCTTCCCGCCCAACAAGGCCTGTAAGGCCGGTTTGCCATGGTTGAAGCCGATCTGGAAGGCCGCATGCCGGAAGCTGGCCATCCCCCAAGCCCAGGCCTTCCTGACCCCCATCTTCCAGCCGGTCTCATCCACATTCTTCACCGCCGCCCGGCGCACCGCTTCCAA
>Ga0315905_10001152_pt1 | contig 28617 bp, 26 predicted proteins | sample LakEriMetagenome_5_FD_203522 | JGI IMG/M metagenome (GOLD analysis project Ga0315905, IMG submission 203522) | Freshwater fungal communities from buoy surface, Lake Erie, Ohio, United States - Buoy 4 MA121 | ecosystem: Environmental > Aquatic > Freshwater > Lake | place: USA: Lake Erie, Ohio...
AGCACCGAATAACCGGATTGAGATAGAAAAATCTCGGCAGAACGCCGGATCGTACTACTGTCGTCTATGACCAGAATTTCTGGTCCAGCCTGCGCTTGCAAAGCCACCATTGCGCCACCCGATGAATGCTTTCATGGAACCGGGCGCAAATGTAACAAAAAGAGCAATTAGTTAGTACATTGAAAAATAAAACTTTGCTCGATGTGGTGGTTTTGGCGACATATCTGCTGTGTTCACCGCGCATACACATGAATCTTTGATGCGCGGCGGCGTAACCAATCAGATGGCGACCATTTCAAAGTCTTCCTTGCGAGCACCGCATTCGGGACAAGTCCAGTTCATGGGCACGTCTTCCCAGCGTGTGCCAGCGGCAATACCCTCATCGGGCAAGCCAGCAGATTCGTCGTAGACCCATCCGCAGATGAGGCACATCCAGGTCTTGTATTCTTGCTCAGTTATCTTGTTGTCGCTCACAGCACAGCCCTTCAAGTAAAATGCAAAAGCCCTCTATGTTAATCCTTTCCCTGTGCAAAACCAAACTTCTCCGCTTGTAATGACCTTCGGGATCACCGATCCTGTCGGCGCGATCGGCATACAAGCTGATCTGGCTGCTGTTGCAGCGATGGGTTGTCATGGACTCTCCGTGATTACCGCGCTGGCCGTCGGTGACACGACCGGCATCGAGGATGTGCAATTCGTCGAGCCCGAATGGATCGCCGATCAGGCCCGCGTTCTGCTCGAGGATATGCCCGTCGCTGCATTCAAGGTGGGTTACCTCGGCAACATCGAAAGTGTCGCCGTCATTGCCGAGATCATGTCCGACTATCCGGAAGTGCCGCTCGTGCTGGATCCATTTTCAACAGCGCTGCCCGAACAGGAGAGCGACGAGGAGTTGCTACTCGCAATACGCCAGCTGCTGGTTCCACAAAGTACCCTGCTACTGATATCGGCCGGTGAACTGGCGCGCCTCGCGGAAACCTGGCGCGAGCCATCGAATGAAGAAATGCTCGAGGCCGATGCCATGCACGCGATACAGCTGGGCTGTGAATTTGTTTTTGTCACTGGAACACCGGGTGAGGCAGGGAAGGTCACGAACATCTTGTTCGGTGGTGAAGGCATGATTCGCACCGACAGCTGGCCAAGACAGTCAGGCTCGTTCATCGGCGCAGGCAATACGCTATCGGCAACGATTGCCGCCATGCTGGCCAATGGACTTGAAGCGCCGGAGGCCGTCTTCGAATCAGAAGAATTTACGGCCGCAGCACTGACGCATGCACAACGTCTGGGTATGGGTAAACTCGTGCCTGATCGTTTTTTCTGGGCGCGCGAGCCCGACAGTGGTGACGCCTAACACCGAACATTAATACCACCGCTACATACAAATAAAACACCAACAAAAATACCTCCAAGGGGAAAACCATGTCCAAGAATGAAACCCTTTTTGCACGCGCACAAAAAAGCACACCGGGTGGTGTGAACTCGCCCGTACGCGCCTTCCGCTCAGTGGGCGGCACACCGCGTTTCATCACGCGTGCCGAAGGCCCATATTTCTGGGATGCGGATGACAAGCGCTACATCGATTACATCGGCTCATGGGGTCCTGCGATTGTCGGACATGCCCATCCGGAAGTCATCACCGCGGTGCAGAAGGCTGCAACGAATGGGCTCTCGTTTGGCGCTCCCACCGAGGGTGAAATCTTGATGGCCGAAATGATCTGCAAGATCGTGCCGTCGATAGAACAAGTCAGACTGGTTTCCTCCGGCACCGAAGCTGCGATGAGTGCTCTGCGTCTGGCGCGTGGCGTGACCGGTCGCGATACGGTCATTAAATTCGAAGGCTGTTACCACGGTCACGCGGACTCCATGCTGGTCAAGGCCGGCAGCGGAATGCTGACATTTGGCAATCCGACTTCATCGGGCGTGCCCGCTGACTTCGCCAAGCACACCATGGTGCTGGACTATAACGACAGCACGCAGCTGGAAGAAGTTTTCGCAAAAATGGGCTCAACGATCGCCGCAGTCATCGTCGAACCGGTCGCCGGCAATATGAATCTGTTGCGCGCGACACCAGAATTTCTGCAAACCATGCGTAGGCTCTGCACACAACATGGTGCGGTGCTGATGTTTGATGAGGTGATGTCGGGCTTCCGCGTTGCGCTCGGCGGTGCGCAATCTTTGTATGGCATACAACCGGATATGACGGTGCTAGGCAAGGTGATTGGCGGCGGATTGCCTGTGGCAGCTTTTGGCGGGCGCAAGGAGTACATGCAGCAACTGGCGCCGCTGGGATCCGTGTATCAAGCGGGCACGCTCTCGGGCAATCCAGTGGCCGTCGCAGCCGGCATGACAACGCTAGAAATCATTCAGCGACCTGGCTTCTATGAACAACTATCAACCCAGACAACGAAGCTGATCGATGGTTTGTCCCAAGCTGCAGCTGAGGCAGGTATCGCTTTCTGCGGCGATGCCATCGGTGGCATGTTCGGCATTTATTTCACTGAGCATGTACCGGGAAATTATGCGGAGATGATGTTGTGTAACAAAGACCGTTTCAATCAATTCTTCCACGCGATGCTGGATGCAGGTGTGTACTTGGCGCCGTCGGCATTCGAAGCGGGCTTTGTCTCGGCAATGCATGACGATGCGGTGATTGCAGAGACAGTGAATGCGGCACGCGGTGCTTTTAAAGCGGTGCATTGAGTGGAAGACCCTGACTTGCGTTGAACGCCAGTCAGTTCGAGCTGCTTGTCTACAACGAAAGACACTGGATCCCGGCCTGCGCCGGGATGACCTTTGAGGAACGGTTAGCCCCAAAATCGTCATCACTTGCATGTGATGACTGCTGCGCGGGCGGATCGCATGCGACCCGAATTCCCCGCTCTCTCCCGGCGCAGGGTGTAGAGGGGGTTTCATGCAGCATGCTGCATGCCCGCGAAACGGCACTGGCTTGCAAGCCAATGCGCGCCCTGCAAGGGGGGATCCAGCGTCTTTTATTCCACACTCACGGCTCAAAACATTGAATGAGTCGCGCTAGGCTTGCGCCTGCACCCATCGGCGCAATCAAATCAACCTAACCAGCCCCGCCGACGGAAGTACAAAAACGGCGTCACCGCACTGGCGATCATCAGCACAATCGCAAACGGATAACCAAAACTCCAGTCCAACTCCGGCAAGATGCGGAAGTTCATCCCGTAAATACTGGCAATCAGTGTAGGCGGCAGGAAGGCAACCGATGCCACTGAGAATATCTTGATGATCTTGTTCTGGTTGATGTTAATGAAACCGACCGTTGCATCCATCAGGAAGTTGATCTTGTCGAACAAGAAAGCGGTGTGACCATCGAGTGATTCGATGTCACGCAAAATCTGGCGCGCATCATCAAATTGATCAGGGCTCAGCAAGCGTCCGCGCATCATGAAACTCACCGCGCGTCGGGTATCCATCATGTTGCGACGGATGCGACCATTCAAATCTTCCTCTCGCGCCATGGCATTGAGCGATGCGGCTGCGTCCTGGTCACTGATGTCTTTCTGCAGGACGCTGCGACTGACCTCTTCAAGATTCTGATAGATACCCTCGAGCGCATCGGCCGAGTATTCGACATCCGTGGAATACAAGTCGAGCAGTACATCCTTGAAGTCGCCAATCGAGCCGGGACGTGAGCGTGCGCGCATGCGTACCAGACGAAATACGGGCAGATCATCGTTATGCAGGGAGAACAGCATGTTTCGAGCAAGGATGAAGGCAACCGTCACGACCCGTGACTCGTCCTCATCTTCTTCGAGCAAAAAATCGGAGCGCAAGTGCAGATCACCATTGTCGGCTTCGTAATAACGCGCTGAAGCCTCGATATCCTTGACCTCATCTTCATCCGGCAGCATCACACCAAAAATACTGCTGACCCAGTCGCGCTCTTCATCACTGGGATCCGTCAGGTCAAGCCAGACCGGCGTGACATTGACCAAGTCCTCGCGCGACTCGATAGGAATCTGACTTAGACGACCGTTTTGCAGGACGAATACATTGATCATAAGTTCTCCCGGCCGCAGTCAATGCAGCACGCGCCACGCGGATCGCGCAACATGTAAAACATCAGGGAACGCGGCCCGAAGGCCATGCGCACCAGCTTACCCATATTTGGCAAGCGGGCACTGGAGGAAAACGCGCTAGCTTGCGAAAAGCCCGTCGAACGACGGATGGGAATGTGATTTGGGACTACCCAAGGTAGGTCTCCGATTACAAAAACAGCGCAAGTGTACTGAGATCGGTCGCCTCAGGCAAGCGTTCCGGAGACCGATTGAACCCGCTTCGCAGTCAGGGCAAATCGGCTGTGCGCATGCGCAATAGGATCAGGCTAGATCGGCGGGCCAGATAGCCGGAATCGAGATGGCGTCCGAAGTAGCGCGGATTGGGCAGCATCACAGCCAGCCGCGCTGCCTCTTGCGGACCCAGCGCGGAGGCAGGCTTGCCGAAGTAACGCATGGACGCCGCCTCGGCACCGAAGACACCGGTACCCCATTCGACGACATTCAGGTAAATCTCGAAGATGCGGCGTTTATCCATCATCATTTCAAGCATGAAAGTGATGATCATCTCCTGCCCTTTGCGCAGGTAGCTGCGCTGGCCTGACAAAAAAAGATTTTTTGCCAGCTGCTGGGTAATAGTCGACCCACCGGACACCACCTTGCCCTTTTTCGCATTTTTTTCATAGGCGCGTTGCAGCGCATCCCAGTCGACACCTTCGTGCTCGGCAAAATTGGCGTCTTCCGAAGCAATGATGGCGCGCTTGAGATTATTAGAAATACGGTTATAGGGCACCCAGCGATGCTGCAGTTGGGCGGCAGGATTTTTCTCGCGAATCTTGCTCAACTGTTCGCGCATGAATGAGGTGGACTGAGGATTGTGATTAACCCACCAACAAATATGCAGGAAATACCAAGCCTGCAGCAGCAACACCAATAGCAAGGGAACGCCAATAATCCAGAACAGCAGACCACGCCCGGAGCCCCGCGCTTTTCCTGATCTGCGAGAGCTCATAGCTGGTCTCTCAGCCATGCATACACCGGAGCAGTCTCCGGCCGCACACCGCGCCAGACGAAGAAGGATTCAGCCGCCTGCTCGATCAACATACCCAAACCGTCACGAACGACAGCACCGTGATGGGCCGCATGCTGCATGAAGATCGTTGGCTGCGCGGCATACATCATGTCGTAGGCCAGCGTCTGGGGACCAAATACGCAATCGGGCAACGGTGGCAAGGCGGAATCCAGACTGGCTGATGTGGCATTGATGATGACATCAAAACACTGGTCGAGCTGATCAAACGCTGCGGGCGACACAAGTACGCCGCTGTGAGAAAACTGCTGTGCGAGCTCCATCGCTTTCGGCTGCGTGCGATTAGCTATGACCAGACCTGCAATGTTTTCTTCAATCAGTGGCAAGATCACACCGCGTGCTGCACCACCGGCCCCGAGTAACAACACTGAGCGGTTCTTGAGCGGTACACCCGCATTGCGCGTGATGTCACGCACCAGCCCAATGCCATCGGTGTTGTCACCTTTGATGCCATCAGCGGAAAAACTCAGTGTATTAACCGCACCCGCTGCCTGCGCGCGCGGCGTGAGTTCTTGCGCTAGCGCGAAGGCTTCGAGCTTGAAGGGCACGGTGACATTAGCACCGCGACCGCCGTGCGCGATGAACTCATGAACGCTTTCGACAAAATGGTCAAGAGGAGCGAGCAAACGCTCGTAGCGCATCGTCTGCAGTGTCTGCTGCGCAAACAAGGCGTGCACTTGCGGTGATTTGCTGTGCTCAATCGGATTGCCGATCACTGCATAACGGTCAGGCACAGATTCGAGTGTCAAGGCAAAACTCCGGTCGAACGCGACTCCAGTGTCTGATCGCGAGTGAAATGAAAACGGGTGACGATTTCCCACACATGTGCGTTACCATCCCGGCGCAAGGCTGGAGGAAACGATCCGAACGGTGCAGCCCGTCGAACGATCAGCAATGCCGCCTGATCCAACGCCGCATTACCTGAACTGCGTTCGATTCGCGGCCCACCCTCTTTTTCGTAAATCGAGCCATCCTGAAAAACCGGGATATACACGACAAGCTCGCCATACATTTTTTTGCCATCACGCTCGGGAAAATACCGCGTGCCGGTCTGCTCTATGCGCTGTTGAAAGGCAGTGTAATACATCGCGTACTCAACACGCCGTGTGCTGGGAGTGAGCTGGGTTTTGACAGGGCGCTTGTTGTAGTCGGCAATTTCACGTGCAATTTCGGCTTCGCGGCGTGCGAGCAAGCGAGCGCTAGCTTCGGATTCAGGTGCGACGCCTGGTTCGGTTGCCTTGGTCTGCTCCGGTTGCGGCAACGCATGCTCGGCTTTACTTGCGCTGAGTTGCGCCAGCATGCGGGCTTGTTGCTGTTCAAGTTCGGCGACACGTTGCCGTTGCATTTCCAGCAGCGTACCGTCGCTGGTGCGACCTGAATCCGGCAGAGGCGATGTCGCCCGACCGCGCTCGGCGTTGCCGCCGCCATTCAAGTTTGCCTGCGCCAGCGCATCGGCCTGCAAGGGAGCGCGCTGGTCGGCGGTGTTGACGAGAATAATCTCCAACCCACGATCGATAGGCTTAAACTGCAGATCATCCGGACTGACAAAACGTATCGACAGTAGTACTGCATGAAGCAGTATTGAAGTCGCGACAGCGATGAACAGCAATTGACGGTCGGCCAGCGCCACGCGTGTTACTCCGGATTGGGCGGTGCAGTGATATGCGGCTCTGCCGTTTCGATCGTCCCGCTGTCATCAGATATTTCGCTGAGTTCGGGCATCTCATTCTGAATGCCAGATTCGGATTCCTCATCGATATCGTCGTTGATGGCATCAATGATGACACTGACCTCCAGCACTCGTGACTGTACCGTCAGATCCAACTCATCCCAGCTGATTAACTCGAGCCTGACCTGTGTGCCACGCGGGTGCTTCACGCCCGGCATGGGAATCACCAACGGCACCTCGACCAGCCTAAGCACTTCATCTTTTAAAACGACAGCATCGACCTGACGCACCGATTCTTGCGACAGCCATCTGAGACACCAGTAGCGCTCCATGATGTTCTGGAAATCGGCATAGGCCGCATAGGCGCTATCGAAGGCCGAGACAATCGCAAACAGATCGGCATCTCTGGGCTTGAAGGGCGCGACCAGCGGCGCGGTGACGCCATGTCTGACGCAGGCCAGTATCTGCCACTGATTGACCAGATCCGTGTAGCGCCGCAAAGGCGACGTGCTCCACGCATACTGATCAACGCCGAGTCCCTGATGGGGCGCAGCGTGAGTGAGCATGCGTACCTGCATGCGCGCTGCCCAGCCAGTGCCTGTGCCCTGAGTACGATATATGCCGGGCACACCGTGCTCATGCATGAGCTTGCCCCAGCTGCTGTTGGCAAAGATCATCAACTCGGCCACGATTTTATCGAGGGGCGCACCGCGCTTTCTGCGCGTAATGGTGACGATGTCGTCAACCACATAGAAATTGAAGTCAACACGATTGTTTTGCTCAGGTCGCAGACCGAAACTCTCGCGCTTCTCCATGCGACCACGCTCGAGTACCTGCGCCCATTGCCAGAGCAATCCGATTTCTTCTTTGTGAGGATAGTCGCCGCTTCCGTCGGCCAGCGCCTGCTCGCTCACATGCGCATCCAACTCGTTGTGACGCAGATTGGCGCGAATAGGCACGCGCTCAATGACGGTCTCGTTGGACTGTACCGACCAGTCACTCATGTCAATCATTGCGTACAAGGAGACCGCAGGTCGTGCATCGCCCTCGGCGAGAGTGAACTGCTGCACGAGTTCATCCGGCAGCATGGTGATTTTGTCACCCGGCATATAGACGGTACTCATGCGTTCGCGTGCAATCGCATCAATGGCATCATCTCGCGCAATGCCAAGCGCAGGTGCGGCAATATGAATGCCGACACGGATTTTTCCATCACCCATCATCTGCACCGAAAAGGCATCATCAATTTCGGTGGTCGTGATGTCGTCAATGGAAAAAGCGCTCACCTCTGCAACAGGCAACGCCGATATCTGCGGTAGATCGATACGGGGAAAATCCGTACCGCGCGGGAAATGCTCGATCAGAAACTTCGCGTCATGAACTGCCTTCACTGAAGGCATGGCGCCAACGGACAGCATGAGGCGCGCCGGTGTCGTTTGCAGCTCGGTGCAAGCGGCATCGAGTGCCTTGTACTCCATTGAATTTTTATCCGGCTTGAAGAGCAACTGACGCACCAGAGGCGCCATGGATTGCGGCAAACGACCTGCCTTGAGTTCATCGACCATGGCCGCTTGTAACAGGGCCTGCTGCTTTTTTCTTTCGAGACCAGCAAGTGCGGCCTGCAAGATCGCCGCGGGCGCCGCTTTGTAACGACCTTTGCCTTTTTTATGAAAATAGATCGGTGATGCTGCCATCTTCAGCAAGAGCCCTGCGGCCTCTTCGGGTTTGGGCGAATGACCGAAATACTCGGTCCCGAGCTGGTCGACGGCAAATTCTTCTTCACCGGCCACCTCCCACAAAAACGCAATATCAATGTCACCGGCGAGATTATTTGCGCGCGACAGCATTTCGGCAGGCGAAGGCGTGTCGAACTGCAGCAGCACATCCCGCGCTCGCACCTTGGTACGCTTGCCCGATGGTGTCTCTACTTGAAACGCTTCGCCCTGCTGCGAAATCACAGCGCCGACTTTGAAATCCCCGGATTCTTCAAAAAATAAATTCATCAACCACGCCACTTCAAGGAATTCTTGTTAGTTCGAAAGAGAGTACATCGCAGGATGGTGCTGCTGTGTGTCATTTTTTGTATGTCATTCGTTGTATGTCATTCGTCACTTCGTAATTTCGTAATTTCTTTACTTCGTAATTTCGTAATTTCTTTACTTCGCAATATCATCAAGCGCAGAAGGCTAGCACTTCATCAATGTACTGGTCAAAATCAGACAAGCCATGATCACCGCCATCAATCACGTGCTGCCGCGCGCCCGGGTAATGCGCAACCATCTCGCGCCAGTCCAATACTTCATCACCGGTTGCTGCGATCAGAAAATAGCGTTCAGGCTGGGTAATACGCGCGACTTCAATTGAGACAAGTTCATCAATGTACTCGGGCAAAAATTCGAATTGATCTTCGGAGTGCCATGCGGTTTGCGGACCAACATGCTGCGCAAGGCCTTGAGCTGGGCGCACCGCTGGATTCAGCAGGACCGTGCGACATCCGGTGGCCTCGGCCAGTGCAGTCGCGTAATAGCCGCCAAGCGACGAACCGATCACGGCCAATGAATCCACAGGCACCTGCGACACCAACTCGTGCGCCAGCCGCATGGCCTCGCGCGGCGATGGTGGCAGTTGTGGACAGAGCAGTTGCGATCCCTGCCCGCGCGCCTCCATGACATCACGAACCCTGCGTGCTTTGGCCGATTGGGGTGACGAACGAAAGCCGTGCAGATAAAGAATCATGAAAACCGTTTCAGCGAGCGGCGCAATTAATGCGCGGGTGCTTTGAGAGAGTCAAATGCATCCAGCAGCTTCTGGTGCACGCCACCAAATCCGCCATTGCTCATGACCAGCACGAAATCACCGGGCTTGGCTGCCGCGCCAACGGCAGTGACCAATGCCGACAAATCATCAAAGGCCTGCGCCTTATCACCCAATGGTGACAAGGCCGCAGACAGATCCCAGCCCAGCGCGTCCTTGCCTTCACCGCGAGCACCATAACCAAATACCAGATCCGCTAGTTTGAGACTGTCCAGCAAAGCCTCTTTCATCGTGCCCAGCTTCATGGTGTTGGAGCGCGGCTCGAGCACGGCGAGAATACGGGCCTTGCCGACCTTGTGCCGCAGCCCTGCAACGGTCGTCGCAATGGCAGTCGGGTGATGCGCAAAATCATCAATCACGGTAACGCCATTAGCCACACCGCGCGTCTCCATGCGCCGCTTCACATTCTCGAAATTGGCCAGTGAGGCGATCGCCTGTGACGGCGGCACGCCTGTGTGTCGTGCAGCTGCAATCGCTGCGACAGCATTCCAGCGATTGTGCTCACCACTAAGTGACCAACTCACCGTACCCTGCAGCTGCCCCTGAAAAAGAACATCAAAGCGGCCATCCACATACTCAACCATGCCCCAGGCACCACTATCTTCGGTGCTGCCGCCAAACCATTCCGTTTCACTCCAGCATCCGTGATCAACCACACGGCGTAAAGAGGCTTCACGGCCATTGACGATCAGACGCCCGATCGCAGGCACCGTTCGCACCAGATGATGGAACTGGGTTTCAATGGCAGCGAGATCGGCAAAGATATCGGCATGATCGAACTCAAGATTATTGAGTATGGCCGTGCGGGGACGGTAATGCACAAATTTGCTGCGCTTGTCGAAGAAGGCGGTGTCATATTCATCGGCTTCGATGACGAAGAAAGGGGTACCGCCCTCGGCACCGAGACGCGCCGACACACCAAAGTTAAGTGGCACACCACCGATCAGAAATCCTGGCTGATAACCTGCCTGCTCGAGTATCCAGGCCAGCATGGATGCGGTGGTCGTCTTGCCGTGCGTGCCGGCGACGGCCAACACCCATTTGTCATGCAGAATGTGTTCGCCTATCCATTGCGGTCCGGATATATAAGGCAAGCCGCGGTTCATGATGGCTTCCATCAATGGATTACCGCGTGAAACAACATTACCGATGACATAGAGATCGGGCTGCAAACTTAGCTGATGCGGGCCAAAACCCTCGATGAGTTCAATTCCCTGCGCACGCAATTGCGTACTCATAGGCGGATAAACATTGGCATCGCAGCCAGTGACTTTATGACCTGCCTCTTTCGCCAGCACGGCCAACCCACCCATGAAAGTGCCGCAAATGCCGAGAATGTGGATATGCATATAGAATCGTGTCGGAGAATCATCGGGATTCTACCTGACGCGCGCACGATGGAAATGCTGATCGACCTGCGCTTTTGTACTCAATTGAGTGGGGGAAGCGTCTTGTGTCAGCGCCCGCTCCATCATCCTGGCCCTGCTTCCCATGAATATCAATTATCCGAGTGATGCCGAGTTGCTGCGGGCCGAAATCGCTGCCGCCGCTGCGCGCATGATCGCCGAAGATGGCGCGGACTACGGCACGGCCAAGCGCAAAGCAGCCCGACTAATCCTCGGTAATCAACGCGTGCGCGGTGATGTGCTGCCGGACAATGCGCAAATCGAAGCAGAAGTCCGGGAATATCAGGCACTGTTCCAGGGCGAGGAGCAAAGCCAGCGCTTGTTACACTTGCGCCGGCTCGCGCTGGAGGTGATGGAAAAATTCGAGGACTTTGCGCCCTACCTGACGGGCGCAGCCCTGAATGGCACGGCCAGCGAACATTCGGATATTCATTTGCAGCTGTTTGCTGAAAGCAGTAAAGATGTGGCGGTTTTTTTGCTAAATGCGGACATGGACTATGAAGTCTCGGAGACGCCGCATTTCCGGCGCCCCGATCGCAGTGTTGAGATCCTGTCCTTTTTCTGGCAGCGCGAAGTTGTGCATCTGGCTATCTACGAGCAGGATGATTTGCGTGGCGGCGGGAGAACCAGCAGCGGCAAGCGCATAGAACGAGCCGACACCACGGCGCTGAAAAATTTACTGGCAGAGACAAAAAGTGATGAATAAATCCAAACTACTAACATTTGCTGCGATCGCCATTCTTTTTAGCGCGATTGGCGCTTATTTTGGCGCTAAACACTTTAATCCCACCCCAGCGGAAGATACGGCTGTGGCGGCTCTGATGCAAACTAGCCTACCGGACACGAAAAATCAGCAGCGCGCCTTCACCGAGTGGAAAGGCAAAACCCTGCTGATTAATTTTTGGGCAACCTGGTGCCCGCCTTGCGTGGCAGAGATGCCGGAACTGGTTGAACTGCAAGCCGAGATGGCGGGTCGCAATGTTCAAATTGTCGGTATCGGCATCGATTCACCCTCTAACATTCAGCAATTCGCAGAAAAACTCCAAATCAGCTATCCTCTGCTGATCGCAGGAATGCAGGGCACGGAGCTGTCTCGGCAGTTTGGCAATCAGGCGGGCGGGCTGCCTTTCACGGTGCTCATCGGGCCGGAAGGAAAGATCCGTCAGACCTATCTTGGCCGGCTGGATATGAAGAAAGTACGTGCCGACTTAGCTTCGCTATAGATCCAATAAGCATTTCTGCTTGCCATTTTGCTGTATTTTGCAGCAAACTATCGCCTTCTTCGTCAATTGAAGGCCTATCTTCATGGCAACAAGCTTGCTTATGGTTAATGGTCCGAACCTGAATCTGCTCGGCACGCGCGAGCCTGAGGTGTACGGATCGACGACTCTGGCAGAAATCGAGCAGCTAGCGAGCGCTCAGGCTCAAGTTGCGGGTGCAACACTGCACTGCTTCCAAAGCAATCACGAAGGCGAGCTGATTGACCGCATCCATGCAGCGAAAAAAGAAGGGGTTCAAGCCATCGTCATTAATCCCGGCGCCCTCACGCATACCAGTGTGGCGTTGCGTGATGCACTGGCAGGTGTGGCAATCCCGTTTGTCGAGATACATATTTCGAACATCTATCGCCGTGAAAGCTTTCGGCACCATTCCTACCTGTCCGATCTCGCGGCCGGCGTGATCTGCGGTCTGGGAACCGACGGCTACCGGATTGCCATCGAATTTGCAGTTAAAAAACTTTAAGTTGCGGCGATAATCGCCAAACCTGATTTTCTCGCGCTCCGCTAAGCTGTGCGGATCAACGGGAATTTTCCTCAACCTAGCAGGCAGAACCCCAATGGATTTAAGAAAACTCAAGACCCTGATTGATCTGGTGGCAGATTCCGATATCTCGGAACTGGAAGTCACCGAAGGGGAAAGCAAAGTCCGGATCGTGAAATCCGGCGCACCGGTAGCCCAAGGTCAGATCGTCATGATGCAACCTCAGGCGGCTCAGTCCATGCCAGCCGTAGGCAACGCGGCACCCGCACCGCAGGCCGCCGCAGAGGTCACCCCGCCCGAGCCAACGGGCCATGTGGTCAAGTCACCTATGGTTGGTACCTTTTACCGCTCCTCGGCACCCGGCTCCGCGCCGTTCGTGGAGATAGGCTCGGTAGTCAAGGAAGGCGACACCCTGTGCATCATCGAAGCCATGAAACTGCTCAATGAAATTGACGCTGATGCCAGCGGCACGATACGTGAGGTTCTGGTCGAAAACGGGCAAGCGGTCGAATTCGGCCAGCCCTTGTTCATTATTGGTTAACTTCGCAAAGTGCGAGACCGTCAGAACCGAACCAGGTTGCTGACACTCGCGCGCTGAGGGCATTTCCCTACTTATGTTTGAAAAAATTCTTATCGCCAACCGTGGCGAAATCGCTTTGCGCATACAACGTGCGTGTCGCGAAATGGGCATCAAGACCGTGGTCGTCCATTCCGAGGCCGATCGCGAGGCCAAGTACGTGAAACTAGCGGATGAGTCCGTCTGCATTGGCCCGGCTCCGTCCGCCCAAAGCTATCTATCCATGCCAGCCATCATCAGTGCCGCCGAAGTGACGGATGCGGAAGCCATTCACCCGGGCTATGGCTTTTTGTCCGAAAACGCCGATTTCGCCGAGCGCGTGGAGCAGTCAGGATTTGTCTTCATTGGTCCGCGTTCGGATTCGATACGCCTGATGGGTGACAAAGTCTCGGCCAAACAAGCGATGATCAAAACGGGCGTGCCCTGCGTACCGGGCTCGGATGGCGCCTTGCCAGATGACCCGAAAATCATCATTCAGACCGCGCGTCGCGTTGACTACCCGGTCATCATCAAGGCAGCCGGTGGTGGTGGTGGCCGCGGTATGCGCGTGGTTCACACCGAAGCCGCGCTACTCAATGCGGTCACGATGACGAAAGCCGAAGCGGGTGCTGCATTCGGTAATCCGGAAGTCTATATGGAGAAGTATCTGGAAAATCCGCGCCACGTGGAAATCCAGATATTGGCTGATGAATTCAAGAATGCGATCTGGCTGGGCGAGCGCGACTGCTCGATGCAACGCCGCCATCAGAAAGTGATCGAAGAAGCGCCAGCGCCCGGTATTCCGCGCAAGCTGATCGAAAAAATCGGCGACCGCTGCGCTGAGGCCTGCCGCAAGATTGGTTACCGTGGTGCGGGTACTTTCGAATTTCTCTATGAAGCAGGCGAGTTCTATTTTATTGAAATGAATACGCGCATTCAGGTCGAGCACCCGGTCACGGAAATGGTGACCGGCATTGATCTCGTGCAGGAACAGATTCGCATCGCTGCTGGCGAGAAGCTGCGCTACCGTCAGCGCGACATCGTGCTTACAGGGCATGCGATTGAATGCCGCATCAATGCTGAAGATCCGTACAAGTTCACTCCCTCACCCGGCCGTATTCAATCCTGGCACGCGCCGGGCGGTCCGGGTATCCGCGTGGATTCGCATGCCTATGCCGGTTATTACGTCCCGCCGAATTATGATTCGATGGTCGGTAAAGTTATTGCCTATGGTGCGACCCGCGATCAGGCCATCAAACGCATGCAGATTGCGCTCTCTGAAATGGTGGTTGAAGGCATACTCACGAACATTCCTCTGCATCGCGAGCTGATGGTCGATGCTCGCTTTGCCGAAGGCGGTACGAATATTCATTACCTCGAACAAAAACTCGCTAACAAAAAATAAGCGGTCATCATGAGCTGGACCGAAATCGTCCTGGAAGTACCGCGTGATCAGACCGAGCAGGTATCGGATGCGCTGATTGAATCTGGCGCACTCTCGGTGTCCGTTGAGGATGCCGATGAAGGCACTGACGCCGAGCGTCCGTTGTTTGGTGAACCCGGCATGGAGCCGGAGGAGCATGCGTGGGAACACAGTCGCGTCGTTGCGCTGGCGCCAGCGAGTGCGGATTGCGCAGCTATCGTGCGCGATGCGTGCCTGCTGTGCGAGATCGCCGAACCACTGGCTTTTTCATTGCGCGAAGTTGCAGAACAGGACTGGGTCCGACTGACGCAATCCCAGTTTGAACCGATCCACATTGGCCGCCACATCTGGGTAGTACCGAGCTGGCATGAGGCACCTGATCCAGACGCTGTGGTGCTAGAACTGGACCCCGGTCTCGCTTTTGGCACCGGCAGTCATCCCACCACGCGGCTGTGCATGGAATGGCTCGAAGCACATGCCCCGGCAGGAAAAACGATGCTGGATTACGGTTGCGGCTCAGGCATACTGGCGATGCTGGGGAAAAAACTCAGTCTCGGCTCTGTTGACGGCGTGGACATTGACGAACAAGCAATTACGTCCGCCCATGACAACGCAGAACGCAATCACTGCGAGATTAGTTTTTTTCTTCCAGAAGATTTCAAGGCTGCCCGATCGACTACTCGTTATGACCTTGTGATGGCCAATATCCTCTCCAGCCCGTTAAAACTGATGGCCCCCATGCTCTGCGGTCGCGTCGCCGGCGGCGGTGCATTGGTGCTCTCTGGTGTGCTGGCGCGCCAGGCAGATGAAGTCATCACAAGCTATGCGCCATTCATTTCACTGTCCGTGTGGGCTGAACTCGATGGCTGGGTTGCCCTTGCCGGCCGTCGTCCTGACTGATTCACTCTCTATGTCCAACGCACTTGCCACTCGCTGCCCCCACTGTCATACGCAGTTTCGCGTGACGCCTCATCAGCTGGCGCTGCGTGACGGTATGGTTCGATGCGGCGCATGCCGCGAGATTTTCAACGGCGAAGCCTATTTGTCCGAGCGCGCTGCGCTCACAGACACGACAGCAAGCACCGACGCTGAAGACGATACGGCAGGCCGCATGACACTACTTGACCTGGGACCGCTGAATGGTCGCGCGGTACCCAGCGAGTCAAGCATGCAGGAAGAACTTGATGCGCTCTCCAAGGCCATTGCCGATTTGCAGAACAAGCCGTGGAGCGAACCGGCGCCTGCAGGATTGTTGAATGAAGATGAAGATGAAGACGACGACGAACCGGAACAAGCTGAACCAAGTTTTGTTCATGAAGCCCGTCAGCGTCAACGCACCGGGCGTGTGTGGACAATTCTGCTCATGCTGGGTATTCCCCTGTTGTTGATCGCTTTGACCGCCCAACTGGGCTACCTCTTTCGCAATGAAATTGCTGCGCACTCACCCGAAGTGGCAAGATACATGCGCGCTGCCTGCCGTCGAATCGGTTGTACGATCACCCTGCCCGCGCAGATCGAAGCCTTGTCCATCGAGTCCCGCCAGCTACAGGCGCTGGCAGATAAGAGCAATCATTTCGAACTGGTGGTCTTGCTGCGTAATATCAGCAGCACAAGCCAAACGTGGCCGGCGCTGGATCTTCAGCTCAATGACGCGATAGGACAAGCGGAGATTCGCAAAATCTTCAAGCCTTCCGAATTCCTGAAATACAGCGAGATCCGTGCCGGCATACCCGGCGCCTCGGAACGCGAGATTCGTCTTCGCTTCGAGCTAAGCGGTGATCCTGCCTACGGCTTCAATATCCGAATTTTTTATCCCTGATTTTTTACCCCAGAGACCCGGGCCATCGGCTCACATAACAACATCACTTCTATGACTTCACTGATTTGCGGTTCACTTGCGTTCGACACCATCATGTCCTTTCACGGACGCTTTTCCGAGGCCCTACTGGCCGATCAGCTCCACAAGATCAATGTCGCATTTCTGGTGCCCAGCATACGACGCGAGTATGGTGGCTGTGCGGGCAATATCGCTTACAACCTGAAATTACTCGGTGGCGATCCACTGATCATGGCCACGGTTGGACAGGACGGCGCGCCCTATCTTGAACGCCTGAAAACGCAGGGTATCAGCACACGCTGCATACGCAGCTTCGATGATGCGTATACAGCACAGGCTTTCATCACCACCGACGCAGACAATAATCAAATCACGGCATTCCATCCCGGCGCGATGGGGAATTCCCATCACAATAAAATCAGCGAGGCCGGCGATGTCAAACTGGCGATCGTCGCGCCTGATGGTCGCGATGGCATGATCGAACACGCCCGCGATTGCGCGGCAGCGAAGATTCCTTTCATCTTCGATCCGGGTCAGGGTTTGCCCATGTTCAGCGGACCTGAACTGATTGATTTCATTGAACTGGCCACCTATGTCGCCGTCAATGATTACGAAGCCGAACTGCTGACCGAGCGCACTGGTCTGTCGCTACCTGAAATTTCAAAGCGCGTTTCGGCGCTGGTGGTCACGCGGGGCGAGCAAGGCGCGGAAATTTTTACAGCAGACGGCCGCTTTGATATCCCGGTCGTGCGTGTCCATCAGGTGATTGATCCGACCGGTTGCGGCGATGCCTTCCGCGCCGGCATGCTGTTTGGTCTGACACGCGGCATGGACTGGATGACGATTGGCCGACTGGCCTCATTGATGGGTGCCATCAAGATAGCGAGCCAGGGAGGCCAAAATCATGCGCCGACACTGGGCGCAATCGAAGATCACTTCCACAAGGAATTCGGCTACCGATTCTGAACCGCTACAGAAACCAGACAAGCGCCCGCACTGAACGGCGCTCGACTACGGGCAGATCTCTGATCTGCCACTTCAGCTGCAGCGTCATAACAGCAGTGCGCGTGCATCATCTACCGAAAGCGCGCTGTCAATATCGAGCAACTTCTGTCGACTGGTTTGTCCGCGCAGTATACGAACATCGCGCTGCCTGACACCCAGTTTTTCAGAGATGAACGCAATCAAAGCTTCATTGGCCTTGCCATCGACAGGTGGCGCATTGAGTCGTATCTTCAACGCATCGCCAACCTCCCCGAGCACTTCCGATACGCTCGCACCCGGCTGCAGATGCACGGCAATGCGCAACGATCCCGCTTGCCGGTGACACCAAGCCTGTGTCGTCACAAACTGTAGATCAGATTATCCGCAAGAAAAACAGCAATACGCAGGATGAGAAAGGCCACCAGGGGCGAGAGATCAACGCCGCCAATGGGTGGAATGAAACGGCGCAGAGGTCGCATCAGCGGTTCATTCATGGCGCGCACCATGGGGGCGAGCGGTGCTTGCGGATTGACCCAGCTGAAAATCACTTCGACGAACAACAGGATGATCAGCCCGTAAAGAATCCAGTGCACTATGGATAAGGCCGAGAGCAGAAGCCATGGCTCAAGCGCAAACACCGAGCGTACCGCCAGTTCCAGCGCAACCGATAACAGGGCAACCAGACAGGCGCCCACCAAGCTCGCCCAGTCGTACCCGCCCAGACCCGGTAGCACACGGCGTAGCGGCAAAACCAGCCAATCCGTCACCCGAAACATGAACTGACTCAGCGACAGCGGTGGACGGACGCGAACTACCTGCATCCAGAACCGCAGCAAAAGCAAGGCGGCCAGCAGCGTGGCGATGGTGTCGACGATTAGATTGAAAATACTGTAAACCAAGACTTACCTCAATGACTTACCGGGGACCAGCAAAAGAAAAAACCGCTGCAGACAAAATATCTGCAGCGGGATTTTGCCCAAAAACAGTCAGGCTTCCAAACAGCACTCGCTCAGGGACGAATACCCGTTGGGAATGGCCAGGCCGCCGCAGGACTCAGCACGGTCTTGATCGCGGGTGTTGGTGCTGCCGCGGGTGCTGGTGCTGCTACCGGCGCCACCGATACGACTGGTGCCGGCTTCTTGACGACTGCCGGCTTTTTAGGCGCGAGCTTTGGGGCCATCACCTTTTTAGGAGCAGCTTTTTTAGGCGCCGCTTTTTTCACCGCAGCTTTTTTAGGAGCCACTTTTTTAGGTGCAGCTTTTTTCACCGCAGCTTTTTTAGCTGCTGGCTTTTTTGCTGCTTTCTTTGCGACCTTTTTAGCGGCCGGCTTTTTCTTGGCGGCGGCTTTCTTGGCTGCTGGCTTCTTCTTGGCGACTACCTTCTTCGTCGCTTTCTTTGCAGCTTTCTTGGCTACCGGTTTTTTCTTCGCGGCGACCTTTTTTGCAGCTGGCTTCTTCTTCGCTACCGCCTTCTTCACGACTTTTTTGGTCGCTTTTTTCGCTACTTTTTTCGCAGCCGGCTTCTTCTTGGCAGCGACTTTTTTAGCAGCGGGCTTCTTCTTGGCGACTACCTTCTTGGCGACTACCTTTTTGGTCGCAGCCTTCTTGGCGACCGGCTTCTTCTTTGCAGCCGGCTTCTTCTTGGCTGCAGTTTTCTTCTTTGCTGTTGCCATTGCTTTCTCCTTCATGTGATCACATATCACTTGGTACAAGTTGGAAACCCGTCTGGCACCATGAAGGTCCAAGCGGATTATTCATCGGCACAAACAAAAGTTTGTTTGCGCTAATGAATTGGGCGCCAGCTGAACTGCTGCATCTCCTCGTCAATGCAGCACTTCAACCAATTTGTTCAGCGGCACACAGCCGCCAAGAACAAAAAAACGCCGGCATGAAAGCCGGCGTCGGAATAATTTTGCAGAAAGACCCACTTTTTTTCGAAGAATACGCTGCCGTGCCCGGAAGCTTCGGACTCATGAACGCAATAAAAAAAGTGGGGTGAGCTCGCGTACTGTCCATTCAGTCCGGATGCCGCCTTTCGTCGTTCAAGCTGCTTATCGAACCTTCCCGAAACCGCCTGCGCTCGCAAGCAGTTTCGAGAGGGCTCCCAAAATTCATGGGCGAACCAGACACCGGCCCGCCCTTTGTTCACTTACGAACTGCACTTATTCCCAGTTGAGCGCACCACCGGTCTGGTACTCGATAACTCGAGTTTCGAAGAAGTTGCGCTCTTTCTTCAGGTCGATCATCTCGCTCATCCACGGGAAGGGATTTTCTTCCTGCGGGAACATTGCTTCCAGTCCGATCTGCTGAGCCCGGCGATTCGCGATGAAACGGAGATAGCCCTTGAACATCGCCGCATTGAGTCCCAACACACCACGCGGCATTGTATCCTCAGCGTAGCGATATTCCAACTCCACTGCTTGCAAAAACAAAACCCTGATCTCTTCTTTGAAGGCAGGCGTCCACAAATGGGGGTTCTCGAGCTTGATGGTGTTGATCAGGTCGATCCCGAAATTACAGTGCATGGACTCATCACGCAGGATGTACTGATACTGCTCAGCGGCACCCATCATCTTGTTTTGACGGCCCAGAGCCAGAATCTGGGTGAAGCCGACATAGAAAAACAAGCCTTCCATCAAGCACGCAAAGACGGTCAGTGACTTGAGCAGGGTCTGATCGGTCTCGGTCGTCCCCGTTTGGAACTCGGGGTTAGTCAGCGTCTCGATGAACGGAATGAGGAACTGATCCTTGTCCCGAATCGAGGTGACTTCGTTATAAGCATTGAAGATTTCCGATTCATCCAGCCCCAGCGACTCGACGATGTACTGGTAGGCGTGGGTGTGGATCGCCTCTTCGAATGCCTGGCGCAGCAGATACTGGCGGCACTCCGGCGCGGTGATGTGGCGGTAGGTGCCCAGCACGATGTTGTTAGCGGCCAGTGAGTCGGCAGTCACAAAAAAGCCCAGATTGCGCTTGACCAGACGACGCTCGTCTTCGGTCAGGCCATTCGGGTTCTTCCACAGCTCGATGTCGCGCTGCATATTGATTTCCTGCGGCATCCAATGGTTCGCGCAGCCGGCCAGGTACTTGTCCCATGCCCATTTGTACTTGAACGGCACGAGTTGATTGACGTCGGTCTTGCCGTTGATGATGCGCTTATCCACCGCGTTGACGCGACCTTGGGTTTCGCCGGTCTTTTCAGGGCGAGCGAGTATGCCGGGGTCAAGGGCCGCGTCGGCATGAAATGCAGCGGCAGGAGCACCAGCCGGCACGGACTGCAATTGCGGACGCGCCTGCGGTGGCCGTATTGCGGATGCTGCGGTGTCTTCTTCAAAAGAGAGCATGGTGTTTTTTCCTAAGTTACTTATATTGGTTCATCGTTACAGCATAGTCTGGGTTCGCATTGCCGGCTTGATCGTTATCCTGCGCGATGCAAGCCGACGTGAGATTACTGACAAGCCTCACACTCTTCAAAACCAGGATCGCCGGGCCGCAGCACGCAAGCCGGGCCGTCGGTCTCTGCTGCCGCACCTACCGTCGCTGGCATATCGGAAGAGACGGCATTAAGCGCACCAGCCTTGGACGTTGACTTCTCAGTGTGTGTAGCACCGATAGTACGCAGGTAATACGTGGTCTTGAGACCGCGCAGCCAAGCGAGCTTGTAAGTCTCATCGAGCTTCTTGCCGGATGCGCCTGCCATGTAGATGTTCAGAGACTGCGCCTGATCAATCCACTTCTGGCGACGCGAGGCCGCTTCAACCAGCCAGCTCGTATCGACTTCGAAGGCCGTGGCGTACAGATCACGCAAGTCCTGAGGAATGCGGTCGATGCGTGCCAGACTGCCATCAAAGTATTTCAGATCGGCGATCATCACCTCATCCCACAGACCACGGGCTTTCAGATCGCGCACCAGATGCTCATTGATTTCGGTGAATTCGCCTGACAGGTTCGATTTCACATAGAGATTCTGATACGTCGGCTCGATACACGCCGACACGCCAATGATATTGGAGATGGTTGCCGTCGGTGCGATCGCGACGCAATTGGAGTTGCGCATGCCGTGCTGCTTGATGCGATCGCGCAGCTTGCTCCAGTCCAGCGTTTCAGTCGTATCAACCTCGAGGTATCCACCGCGCTCTTCGGCCAGCAGCTTGAGCGAATCCTGGGGCAAGATGCCACGATCCCACAAGGATCCGCGGTAAGAGCTGTAGGTACCTCGTTCTTCGGCCAGCTCAGTGGACGCCATATACGCGTAATAGCAGACCACCTCCATCGAACGGTCGGCAAACTCAACTGCGGCTTTGGACGCATAAGGTACGCGCATCATGTGCAGGCAATCCTGGAAACCCATGATACCCATGCCAACTGGACGGTGCCGCAGGTTCGAATCACGCGCCTTCTTCACGGCGTAATAATTGATGTCGATCACGTTATCGAGCATTCGCATTGCCGTGTTGATGGTTTTCTGCAGCTTGTCGTGATCAAGCTTGCCATCTTTCATGTGCGCAGGCAGATTGACCGAACCCAGATTACACACAGCGATCTCGGAATCATTGGTATTCAGCGTGATCTCGGTGCACAGGTTGGAGCTGTGAACCACGCCCACGTGCTGCTGGGGCGAGCGGATATTGCAAGGATCCTTGAAGGTGATCCAGGGATGGCCGGTCTCGAACAGCATCGAGAGCATCTTGCGCCACAAATCCAGCGCCTGAATTTTCTTGAATAGCTTGAGCTCGCCACTGGCGGCCTTTGCTTCGTAGCCCAGGTAAGCGGTCTCGAATTCTCTACCAAACTTCTCGTGCAAGTCCTTAACATCGGAAGGCGAGAACAAGGTCCAATCGCCTTTTTCCATCACGCGCTTCATGAACAGATCGGGAATCCAGTTGGCCGTGTTCATGTCGTGCGTGCGGCGACGATCATCACCGGTGTTTTTACGCAGGTCGAGGAATTCCTCGATATCCATGTGCCAGGTCTCAAGGTAGGCGCAGACCGCGCCCTTGCGTTTGCCGCCCTGATTGACCGCAACAGCGGTGTCATTCACCACTTTCAGGAAAGGTACAACACCCTGCGATTTGCCATTGGTACCTTTGATATGCGCACCCAACGCGCGGACCGGTGTCCAGTCATTACCTAGACCACCCGCGTATTTGGCCAGCAATGCATTTTCTTTGATGGCTTCGTAAATGCCGTCCAGATCATCCGACACCGTGGTCAGGTAGCAGGAGGAGAGCTGCGAGCGCAAGGTGCCGGAATTAAACAACGTTGGTGTCGAGCTCATGAAATCGAAGGACGACAACAAATGGTAGAACTCGATTGCGCGCGCTTCGCGATTGATTTCGTTGAGCGCCAGACCCATGGCAACGCGCATGTAGAACGCCTGTGGCATCTCGATGCGAGTGCCCTGAATGTGCAGGAAGTAGCGATCATACAAAGTCTGCAAACCCAAGTAACCGAATTGCAGATCACGGTCGGCAACCAGCGCCTCGGAAAGCATTTTCAGATCGAATTGCGCGAGCTTGGCATCGAGCAAATCAGCATCGATGCCTTTCTTGATGAATTTCGGGAAGTAGTCGAGGTAAGCTGCGGCCGCGTCGCCCTGGGCTACTTCCTGACCAAATACTTCTTTGCGAATGGTATGCATCAACAGACGCGCTGTAACCTGGCTATAGGCCGGGTCTTTTTCCATCAGCACGCGCGCTGCCAAAATGGCCGATTTGTAGAGCTCTTCAACCGGCACGCCGTCATACAGATTGCGTACTGTCTCATGCAGGATCGCATCAGCATCCGCAAATTGTTCCAGTCCTATGCAGGCCGCGGTGATCATGGCCTTGAGCTTGTTCATGTCGAGCGGTACGCGCTGTCCATCGACCACGATCAATAGTGTTGACTCGCGCGCTGGCGAGGGCTTGCTCGCCTGTTGCTGTGCACGCTCTTCCATGCGCTTGGCGCGATAAAGCACGTAGGCGCGCGCAACATCATGCTCACCCGAGCGCATGAGTGCGAGCTCGACCTGATCCTGCACATCCTCGATATGGAAAGAGCCGCCCGCTGGCTGACGACGCATCAGGGTCGACACGACCCCAACCGTCAACTGCTCGACCAACTCACGCACACGCGCAGACGCTGCACCCTGACCGCCATTCACGGCCAAAAATGCCTTGGTCATGGCGATGGAAATCTTGGATGGCTCAAAACCCACCACCGCGCCATTACGGCGGATGACCTTGTAATCGTGCAACGGCGCTGTCGCACCGGGAGACGAAGGTGCGAGCGCCGAGACGGCGGGTGCGCCACTGATGTTGCCTGTGGACTTAGATGAGATTTCCTGACTGGTCTGCACTACGCCTCCCCAAAAGGTGATGCCGCGGGCATTGCTGCCCTGTTGTCTCTGCTTTGCCGGACAGATGCCGGCGCCATGATTTCTACTTACCGGCTAACGCGCCGTACGCTGCATTGCGCAGACACACCGAAAAGATTTGCTGCTGATGGGCCCTGGCCAAGCCCCACATTCGTCCGGGCGAAAACCCTTTAAAACGCTTCGCCCATTGTGTGGGCTGGTCTAACCTGGTCAGTTCAGTTGAAATAGTGAAAACACTAGATCTAGTGGATTTAACGATCACTAGCACTAATTCTAGTGCCCGCCTGATTAACTTGCAACCAATTTTTACGCTTGGAAACTCAGAGCAAATGCATTTTTCGTGTCAGAAAACTTGCGCGCAAGCAGAGTTGTCATTTCGGATTCGTAGCGGACCCAGTCAAAATGCGGCCCCGGGTCAGTTTTGCGGCCAGCAGCAATATATTCATGCCCCGTCACATGGGCCAGTGGATGCGCGATCGCGAGCGCTTTTGTGAGCGCAACCAACGTTCCATATTGCACATCGCAAAATGGTGTGTGGTCATCGCCCTCCAACTCAATACCGATTGAGAAATCGTTACATCGCTCCCGGTCATCAAAAGTTGACACTCCGGCGTGCCAGGCACGATCGTGTGTGCTCACGAATTGCGTCGCGCTGCCATCGCGCCGGATCAAAAAATGGGCCGACACGCGCAACCCCTCGAGCTGAGCGAAATACGGATGCACCCGGCAGTCAAGCTGGTTAGTGAACAGTGCCTCGATGTAATCGCCACTAAATTCACCCGGCGGCAAGCTGATGTTGTGAATCACGAGCAGGTCAATGGCAACTTGCGGCGGACGGGCGTCGCAATTCGGGCTACGCACCTGGCGAATTTCCCGGCACCAGCCGGTGTCGTCCATCGAAAAACACAGATCAGTCGGCATCATGAATCGTCAATCGCTGCATACGGTATCGTAGTTGCCGCAAGCTTATCCCAAGAAGCGATGCCGCGCGGGTTCGATTGAAACGTGACTGCCCCAGCGCACGCTGAATCAACTCCCGCTCAATACCCGCCAGATGTACGGGTAGAGAAACCGGTAGAGATGTCCGCAGTGAATCCATGCTTGCAGGCCGCGCCTCAGTGGAAATCATCGTTTCGCCGCGCGACGCATCGTCGACTATGCCGTGCCGAATGAGACTTTCAAAATACAAATCATCCGGCTCGATGACAGTGCCAACAGCGAAAGCCAGCGCCCGTTCCAACACATTTTCGAGCTCACGCACGTTCCCGGGGAAGTCATACGCAACAAGTCTATCCATTGCAGCGGCGCTAATCACCGGTTTTCTGATCAGCGGCAAATGTCGCCTGAGAATCGCATCACATAACAAAGGAATATCTTCTCTTCGCGCGCGCAGCGGCGGCAAAGAGAGCGCAATGACTTGAAGACGGAAGTACAAATCTTGACGAAAACTGCCTCGCTCCACCAGCGATGCAAGGTTCTGATGCGTGGCGGACAAAATCCGCACATCAATGACATCCTCGCGCTGCGCACCCAGCTTGCGCACACGCCGCTCCTGAATTGCACGCAAAAGTTTGACTTGCATGGCCAGCGGCAGATCCGCGACCTCATCGAGAAATAGCGTGCCACGATGCGCAGCATGGAAAAACCCCTGTCGCTCCTCATTGGCACCAGTGAAGGCACCTCGGCGGTAGCCGAAAAATTCGGCCTCCATCAGATTTTCAGGAATTGCGCCGCAATTGACGGCAATGAAAGGCTGGCTGGCTCGCGGGCTGTGTGCATGAATGTCACGCGCTGCAAGCTCCTTGCCGCTGCCTGACTCACCATAGATTGCCACGGGCGCTGCGCTACTGGCGAGCTTGCATATGCGCTCTCGCACCACCTGTATGGCCTGCGACTCACCCAAAAGACGAAATGCGACAGAGGAAATAGCGTCAGGAGCAGAAATCATGGCCAATGCCAGAAACGAGACGCAGTAGGGTAGGACATCTCGACAAGTGCGACTGCAAAATAGGCGAAAAACACAACATCCCACGCGAGCATTTAGCGAGACTTCAAACTATCAGGAGAAAAATGAAAACGCGGAGCTAAAGGACTTGGCTATGCGTCGCCGTGCAAGCGTCGGTGCTCTGCACTGCAGAAAGTGATGGCGCCACTACCGTGGACTGCTTCTGAGTAGGGAAGATGAATGCCGCATTGCGCGCATTTGACCATAGCTTCAGCCACGTCGTCCGGACCTGAATCCGCAGCCGACCGGGATGATTCTTTCGATGAAGCTGATTGAGAAGAGGATTGCTCGGAAGCGGCATACCACCGCCAAGCCAAATAAATAATGCCAGCCCAGAGTAGATACTTCACGCCAGCCCCCTGTGCAATACCACCTCCATGACGAAGCGGCTACCGACATAGGCGAGCAAGAGTGTTGCGAAACCTGTAAGCGTAAAAGAGAGTGCTGTCTTGCCGCGCCACCCACGCCATTGGCGCCCCGCCAGCAGCGCGCCAAACAGCAACCACGACAGCATGGTGAACAATGTCTTGTGTTCGAGCCGGAAAGGCTTTCCAAACACCGCCTCGGAAAAGAACACGCCGGACACCACGGTAAGCGTCAGCAGCAGAAAACCGAAACTAATTAATCTGAACAGTACGCGCTCCATGGTCAGCAGCGCCGGCAGACGATCGATGGCCAACGCAAACCAACCGAGCTGAGACGCCGGCGTAGGAAGCGCACGCAAACGCGACTCCTGCATCACCATTAACACCGCATGGAAGGCCGCAATGGTCAGCGACCCATACGCCAATGTGGACAAGGCTACGTGCCATGAAAACCAAGGCGACTTACCTGCCAGCGGAATTTCCGATCCCGGGAAAAATGCCGGCAACACAATCACAATCGCCGCGATCGGCAGCACCAGACGGCGCAACCCATCGCCCGACGAATTTCGGTTTTCTATCCAGTAAGCCGCCACCGTCATCCACAGCGCAGCCGAGAGCATCACGGCAAAGCCCAGTCGAAGATAGTCAGGCGTAATAACAATGCTCGCCAGCGCTACGCCATGCAATAGCCAAGCCACTCCCGTGCCCAGCGTAATGAAGCGGCGCTGCTGCTCGGGCAATAGCGAGCAAACGATGTAGAGCAATCCGGCTGCGTGAATGAATAGAAGTTGCATAAGTAAAGTGTACACCATGGCTATGCCGCAAAAGTCAGCGATCTTATTGGATCAGCGCTGCCGTGGCGCAGGCTTCGGGTAAAATCGGTGGGTAATTTCTCTCTGCGCCTGTGCGCTTCTGCCCCTCTTTCCTGATCCCCCTCAAGACACCTCATGCTCGACAATCTGACCCAAAGGCTGGCCAAAGTCGTCAAGACCATGCGCGGCGAAGCACGGCTGACCGAATCAAATACGGCCGACATGCTGCGCGAAGTTCGGCTGGCACTGCTCGAAGCCGACGTCGCCTTACCCGCGGTACGCGACTTCATTGCGCGCGTAAAAGAAAAAGCGCTTGGTGAGCAAGTGGTGGGGTCGCTCACGCCGGGACAAGCGCTGGTCGGCGTGGTTCACGATGAGCTCGCCAGCCTGATGGGAGCCGATCTCGGTCCGGAGGCAAGCCAGCTATCGTTTGCCACACAGCCACCGGCCATCATCCTGATGGCCGGCTTGCAGGGCGCCGGCAAAACCACGACGGTCGGTAAGCTCGCCAAATTTTTGCAGGAACAGAAAAAGAAAAAAGTACTCACTGTCTCGGCCGACGTTTATCGTCCTGCGGCCATCGGGCAGCTACAAACCGTCACCGCGCAAGTTGGTGCTGATTTTTTCCCTTCCAGCGCGACCGACAAGCCCGTTAACATTGCGCTCGCTGCCCTCGATTACGCGAAGAAGCACCACCATGATGTGCTCATCATCGATACCGCCGGGCGTCTGGGTATTGATGAGGCGATGATGCAGGAAATCAGCGCCCTGCACTCCGCAGTTAAACCGATCGAAACCCTGTTCGTGGTCGATGCCATGCTAGGCCAAGATGCGATCAACACCGCACGCGCGTTCAGCGATGCGCTACCGCTCACTGGCATCGTACTGACCAAGCTTGATGGTGATGCGCGCGGCGGTGCTGCGCTCTCGGTCCGTCACGTCACCGGCAAGCCCATCAAATTCGCGGGCGTGGCAGAAAAACTCGATGGCCTTGAGCCCTTCGATCCGGGTCGTATGGCCAGTCGCATTCTCGGCATGGGCGACATACTGGCCCTGGTCGAAGAGGCGAAAAAAGGGGTCGATATGGCCGCGGCCCAAGACCTCGCGCACAAGATTAAAGGTGGCGGCAAGTTCGATCTCAATGATTTCAAGGCGCAACTCTCCCAGATGAAAAAAATTGGCGGATTGTCGGGGCTCATGGATAAACTGCCCGCCCAGATGCAGCAAGCAGCAGCGGGCGCGAACATGGGTATGGCGGAAAAACAAGTGCGTCGCATGGAGGGCATCATCAATGCGATGACCCTGCGAGAGCGTGCAAAGCCGGATCTGATCAAGGCTTCTCGCAAGCGCCGGATCGCTGCGGGTGCGGGGGTTCAGGTGCAGGAAGTCAATCGCATGCTCGCCCAGTTCGAGCAAATGCAGAGCATGATGAAGAAATTCAAAGGCGCCGGCATGATGAAAATGATGCGCGGCATGAAGGGCATGTTGCCCGGCATGCGCTGAGAGTGGAGCT
>Ga0315905_10001153_pt1 | contig 28585 bp, 39 predicted proteins | sample LakEriMetagenome_5_FD_203522 | JGI IMG/M metagenome (GOLD analysis project Ga0315905, IMG submission 203522) | Freshwater fungal communities from buoy surface, Lake Erie, Ohio, United States - Buoy 4 MA121 | ecosystem: Environmental > Aquatic > Freshwater > Lake | place: USA: Lake Erie, Ohio...
TTAGCGGCACTGGTTCGACTAACGGCCTGTCTCTTTCCGGTACAGTTACCAGCGCCGGCAACATCACACTGAGCGGTAGCGTCACATCGGTAGCCACAACAGCGACCATCGACGGCGTCACCATTGGTTACCGCAGCATCCCTCGTTCTACGACTACTACCACCGCTGTTGTAGCGGACGTTGGCAAGTGCATTGCGGTTACTGCAGGCATTACGATTCCAAACAGCACCTTTGCTGCTGGTGATGCTCTCTCTATCTACAACGATAGTGCTTCGGCTATTACGATTACGGCTGGCGTGACCACACTCCGACAGGCTGGCACTGCTAATACTGGCAATCGCACACTAGCTGCGCGCGGCATGGCTACTGTCTGGTTTAACAGCGCAACTGAGGCGGTTATTTCTGGTGCGGGGGTTAGCTAATGAGCGGCATCCAAATGGCGCTGCTTGGGTCGGTTGGGAACACAGGCTTCACCCCCGTCACAAACACATACACGTCTGGCACCTCTGCTACCGAAACAGTGCCTAGTGGCGCTACGCAAGTTGTTATTACCCTGGACGGCGGAGGCGGCGCTGGGGGTTTTAACAGCAGCGCGCAAGGCGGCGGTGGTGGCGGCGGCGCTCGCTCTGTCAAGACTATTGCGGTGGTCGGCGGCAATTCCATGATCTACACGGTGGGCGGTACGAGGGGAGGGCGTACCACTACCGGCACCGGGAGCACAGGTCTTACCTCAATCGTAGTGGGTAGCGTTTCAGGTGGCTCCGTAAGCATGGCCGCCAATGGCGGAAACGGTGGCTCTACAAGTAGTGGCGGCGCTGGTGGCACGGCTACGGGCGGCGATACTAATACTACAGGCACTGCGGGTAGCGCTTCTGGAGTTCCCGATCTTGGCGCTGGGGGTGCCGGAGCAAGTGGCGCAGCAGGAGGCACTACTTCTTCCGTCGATGGTATAGCCCCAGGGGGTGGGGGTTGTGGTGGTGGACCTGATGAGGGGATTGTTACTTCTGGCGCAGGCGCGCGTGGCCAAGTTTCGTTTGCTTACACCTAAAGGAGATTGAATCATGATTACCAACACTTGGGCCGTTGTCCAGATGGACGCCTACCCCGAACGTGACGGCAAGACCGATGTGGTCTTTACCGTTCACTGGACGCTGACCGGCACGGATGGCACCCACACCGGCAGCGCATATGGTTCCGTCGGGGTAATAATTGACCCCGATGCGCCGTTCACGCCCTACGCTGACCTGACGCAAGATCAGGTGGTCGGCTGGGTCAAGAGCGCGCTGGGTGATGAGCCGGTTGCCGCCTACGAAGCCAATGTTGCTCAACAGATCGCTGGGCAGATTAACCCGCCTGTCGTAAGCCCGCCGCTGCCCTGGATCGCATAACCGGTATGAAGTCGCCCATCCTCGGCTCAAGCTATGTCGCCCGCAGCATCAACGCTGCGGACGCGCGCATGGTCAATCTCTTTCCAGAGGTTGTGCCAGAGGGTGGGCAGATGCCTGCGTTCCTCAACCGCGCGCCTGGGCTGAAGCTACAGCAGGCCGTTGGCACCGGGCCGATCCGCGGGCTGTGGGCGCACCAGACGCAAGGTTCTGACTTCTTCGTCGTGTCGGGCAACGAGGTCTACAAACTGTCCTCGCTGACCGGCACGCCGGTTCTACTAGGGGCGGTCAATGGCACCGGGCCGGTGTCCATCGCCGACAACGGCGACCAGATCATCTTCGCGTGCAACCCAGACGCCTTCGTCTACACCGAATCCACCAACACGTTTGTGCAAGTCACCGATCCTGACTTCCCCGGCGCGGTGACGGTCGGCTATCTTGACGGCTATTTCGTGTTCAACCCGCCCAACAGCCAGCGGCTGTACGTTACCAGCTTGCTGGACGGCACGCAGATCGACCCGCTGGATTTTGTCAGCGCCGAAGGATCGCCAGACGGCATCGTCGGTTTGATTGTTGACCACCGCGAAGTCTGGGTGTTCGGCACGGACAGCGCCGAAGTCTGGTACAACGCCGGCACGGCAGACTTTCCGCTGGCCCGCATCCAAGGCGCGTTCAACGAGATCGGCTGCGTCGCACCCTACTCCATCGCCAAGGTGGACAACGGTGTGTTCTGGCTAGGCGCTGACGCGCGCGGCCAGGGTATCGTCTACCGGGCAAACGGCTACGTCGGCCAGCGCGTGTCCACGCACGCGGTTGAGTGGCAAATCCAGCAGTATAGCAATATGTCCGACGCGGTGGCTTACACCTACCAGCAGGACGGCCACGCCTTCTACGTCCTGAACTTCCCCTCGGGCAACACGACGTGGGTGCTGGACGTCGCCACCGGGGCTTGGCATGAGCGGGCCTATTTCAACCAAGGCGTGTTCTCGCGCCACCGCGGCAACAACCAGTGCAACTTCCTTGGCAACATCGTCATCGGCGATCACCTGAACGCCAACATCTACACCTTCGACCTGACGACCTACGCCGACAACGGCACGCCGCAGAAGTGGCTGCGGTCGTGGCGGGCGCTGCCAACCGGTCAGAACAACCTGAAGCGCACGGCGCAGCACAGCCTCCAGATCATGTTTGAGTCCGGCGTGGGCCTGTCTGGCTATGCTCCGTTTGATGTTTTCTCTGAATTGCTGCTGACTGAAAACGACGATCTTATCATCACGGAATCAGGCGACTACATTGATGCGGTTTCAGATACCATAACGCGCGTGCAGGGCGCCGATCCGGAGGTCATGCTGCGCTGGTCGGACGACGGCGGCCACACATGGTCGAACGAACATTGGCGATCCATCGGCAGGATCGGCGAATACGGCCAGCGCGCCATCTGGCGCCGCCTGGGCATGACGATGAAACTGCGCGACCGCGTGTACGAGTTGTCGGGCACCGACCCGGTTAAGATGGTCATCATTGACGCCGAACTGATGTTGAGCGGCACCAATGCCTAACGCCGTCAACATCACCAACATCACACCGCCGCGTGTGCAAATGGTTGACCCAAACACAGGGTTGGTCAGCCGTGAGTGGTTCCGGTTTTTTGAAAGCCTGTTCCGGCTGACCGGCAGCGGGCAGAACGACTTCACGCTGCAAGACTTGCAACTTGGCCCTGACGCCGGGACGGACATGGGCATTGCGGTCTTGCAGACCGAAATCCAGAACCTGTCCGTGTCACCGCCATACACACCGCAGTTGCCCCGCCGCCGCTACGGCTCGTTTTACGACACCACCACGCAGACGGCAGCAGCTATAAACACCGCCTACGCAATGACGTTCAACACGGTTGATCTGTCGTCTGGTGTCACCCGCGGCACACCTACCTCGCGCATCTACGTTGACACGCTGAACGTCTACAACGTGCAATTCTCCGCGCAAGTTGATAAAACATCGGGCGGTGTCGGGTTGGTCTGGATTTGGCTGCGTAAGAACGGGGTAAACGTGCCGGACAGCGCCGGCCAAATCCGCATACAAGGTAACAACGCAGAAGTTCTTGCGGCGTGGAATTACATCATTCAGTTGAACGCCGGAGATTATATCGAATTGATGTGGGAAGTGGACGACACATCGGTTATCCTTCTGGCAGAAGCTGCGTCCGCCGTGCATCCGTCCGTTCCTTCGGTCATCCTCACCGTGACCAACAACATTAGCTCAGATGGGGGCTACTAATGGCCGTTCTTTCTCCCTCGCCCAAAGCGCAGTTTCTGGACGCCTCTGGTGCGCCGTTGGTTGGTGGCAGGGTCTACACTTACGCCGCCGGCACGACCACGCCGCTGGCAACCTACACGACCGGCGCTGGCACGGTGGCCAACACCAACCCGGTGATCTTGGACTCCCGCGGCGAGGCCAACATCTGGTACACCACCGGCACCTCGTACAAAGTTGTGCTGGCTGATTCGGCTGACGCTTTGATCTGGTCAGTGGACAACATCGCTACAGTTGGGTCGATGGCGCTCCAGAACGCCAACGCAGTGGCCATCACCGGCGGCACCATCGGGGCGGGCGTGACCTTCAACGGCAACACCACTGGCACCGCGTCCAACGTCACTGGCGTCGTTGCGGTCGTCAACGGCGGCACAGGCTCAACCACGGCGGCCAACGCGCGCACCGCCCTTGGCGCGGCGGCAAGTGGGGCAAACACCGACATCACGTCGCTGCGGCAAAGCGTGGCAATTGTGGCCACTGGCACGGTCGGCGCTGAGAGCATCGGCTACCGCGGCGCACCGCAGAACGCCCAGACGGCAGCCTACCAACTGGCGCTGACTGACAACGGCAAGCACATCTCAATCACCACCGGCGGCATTACGATCCCGGCCAACAGCGCAGCGGCGTTCCCGATTGGCGCAACGGTCGTCATCTACAACAACAGCGGCAGCAGCCAGAACATCGCCATCACGACCGACACGCTGCGTCAGGCTGGCACGACAAACACCGGCACCCGGGCGCTGGCCAACTACGGCCTGGCGACGTGCGTCAAGGTGGACACGACCGTGTGGGTCATCACTGGCGCGGGGCTGACCTGATGAGCGGCGCGGTATTGTCCTTGCTGGGTACGTCGGGTGGGGCGGCGTCTGCCGTGACCATCACGGTCAACCCCGTAACGATCACAGGCATCAATATCGGCGGCACTGCGTCGGCGCAGTACCAGCTTAACAGCAGCGGCAATGCGTTTGAGATTGTCAACGGTGGGTTGGCCACACTGTTATACGCTTGGTGCATTCCGGCGGGCCAAGCAGCCAACTACGAAGTGTACGCCAGCTTGGTGTCAGGGTCGTTGAGCGCCGGCAGTTCGGCTACCGACACTTGGCTGGCGCTGACATCGACGCGCAATTGGCTGGTCAGCACCACCACCCTTAAATACGCGACGATTGATGTTGGCATCCGGCGTATCGGCACCACCACCATTTTGGCGTCGGCAGACATCAATCTAGAAGCCGAAGCAGTATAAGGATAGGCCATGTCTGTTACCGCCAAAGCCCTGATCCCAGCCAAGGTCGCCGAAGACACGCAGTCCACGCAGTACACTGCGACCAACGTGACGACGATCATCGACAAGTTCACGGCCACCAACTACGGCGCGGTTGCGGCGTCGATCAGCGTCAACCTGGTGACGGCAGCCGACACATCTGGCACGCAGAACTTGATCGTGAAGACCAAGACGCTCCAGCCGTCTGAAACCTACACGTTCCCGGAACTGGTCGGCCACATCCTGAACTCAAACGGGTTCATCTCGACGCTGGCGTCCGCGCCGCTGACGATCAACATCCGCGCGTCAGGACGTGAGATTAGCTGATGCCACCATTCGTTGTCTTTGCATTGCCTAGATCGCGCACGGCGTGGCTGTCGCGGTTTTTGACATACGGCGATTGGGTGTGTGGGCATGAAGAACTACGCCGCGCACGCAGTCTTGACGACGTGACGGCGTGGTTTTCACAGCCTAACATCGGCACCGCAGAGACAGCCGCCGCGCCGTGGTGGCGTCTGCTAGATCGTTTTGCACCCGACGCGCGCATCTTGATCGTGCGCCGCCCGGTTAGTGAAGTGGTGGATAGCTTGATGCGTCTGCTGGGGTTGGCTTTTGACCGCGCCGTGCTTGAACAGACCATAATCAAACTAGACCGTAAGCTAGACCAGATTGAAGCACGGTGTGCTAACGTCCTTTCGGTCAACTTTGACGATCTAAACGATGAGACGGCCTGCGCCGCTGCGTTCGAACATTGCCTTCCTCACGCGCACGACCACAACCATTGGGCGCGGTTGGCGCCGATGAACATCCAGATAGATATGCCCGCGCTAATGCGGTACGCACACGCATATTCGCCGGCGCTGGAAAAGGTAGCTGCCATTGCAAAGCACCAAACGCTTGCGGCTATGGCCACCCGTAAACCTGTAGAACCTGAAGGTATTACGTTCCAAACAGAAACTTTTGATGATTGGCTAGACGGCGCGGCGAAGCTGTTTGACGACCATCTGGTCGCTGTTGGTGAGCCGCCAGGTAACTGGCAGAACAAGAACCTTGGGATGATGCAGCGCATCTACGACGCAGGGGCCATGCAGATTATGACCGCCCGCTGCAATGGGCGTATGTTTGGCTATCTGATGACGCTCATTGCGCCGTCAATGGCGGCTGAAAACTTGACGACAGCTACGCACACAACCTTTTATGCCGACCCAACATTCCCCGGTCTTGGCTTAAAATTGCAGCGTGCAGCGTTGCGGGATTTAAAAAAACGCGGTGTAGACGAGGTGTTTTTGGAAGCCGGTCAACGGGGTTCCGGCCCTAGACTTTCCATGTTATATAAGCGTTTGGGTGCGCTAGATTACAGCCATGTCTACCGTATGCAATTGACGGAGCATTAATATGGGTTTGGCAGCAGCAGCAGCAATTTCTGGGGTAGCCGCAATCGGCAGCGGCGCAATCGCAGCCGGTGGGGCCAAGAAGGCCGCCCGCGTGCAGGAGCAGGCGTCGCGTGACGCACAGGCCGCCAACGAACGGATGTTGGAGCGCCAGATCGGGCTGCAAGAACCGTTCCGCCAAGCTGGCCTGACCGCGCAAGAGCAGATCATGCAGTTGCTGGGTGTCGGCGGTGATAAGTCGGCGGCGGACTACGGCAGTCTAGCCAAGCCGTTTGGCATGGAGCAGTTTGAGCAAGACCCAGGCTACGCCTTCCGCCAATCGGAGGGTATGAAGGCGCTGGAGCGCAGCGCCGCAGCCCGCGGCCTATTGCAGTCAGGCCCCACGTTAAAGGGCATCCAGCGGTTCGGGCAGGAATCGGCCAGCCAAGAATACGGCAACGCCTTCAACCGCTACCAGATCGAGCGCAGCGCGCGCCTGAACCCGCTTCAGTCGCTGATGGGTTCTGGCCAGTCGGCAACCAACGTCATGACGGGTAACGTCGGTCAGTCGAGCCAGAACCAGCAGGCTAACATTTTGGGTGCCGGGCAGGCCCGCGCGTCTGGTTACGTCGGTCAGGCTAACGCGCTCAGTGGGGCGTTGGGTAGTATCGGCCAAGCGGCGGCGTCGTACCCGCTGTTGAACGCACAGGTCGGCTATTACAACGCTATGGCGAAGAACCCCCCGAAAACCGTATATAGCGATTTTGGCTAACTGAGGACGGACAATGGCTAACCAAGCAATCGCCCTTCAGGCCCGCGCACCGCAAGGCAACTTCTTGGCGCCTGCGATCCAGCAAGGCGCGCAGATGATCAACATAATGTCGCAGCAGCGCGCTGCTGAACGTCAGGCAGCGGCGCAGCAGCAGACTCTGGAGTTGGCGCGGGCAAAAGAAGAACGCGACATTACGCAGGCGCAGATCGACAACAACGGTAAGAAAATTGATTTCTATACTAAGCGCGCCGGCCAGACCATGAACGCTGCTGGGTACGAACTTTTGCTGCGTGACATGGATAAAGACGCGCCGCAGTTTGCGGCAATGTTTCGAACCAATTTGCCGCCGGAAAAATTTGATCGCAACGAGTTGCTCAAAATGGTCGGCAGCGTCGGCGACAATTTCAAAGCTACGTTTGGCCCGTTGGAAACCGAAGTCGTGCAGTTAGAAAACGGAGATTACGCGGTTACGGTTACCGGAGGTTACGGCAAAAACACTGGTGTGTTTGAACTTCCAGGGTACAAGTTGCGCGCCGGCGGCGCCCCGCCTACCGCCGCGCCCGCAACGCCACCAGCAACGTCCGCACCGCCCGCACCGCCCGCTACCGCGCCTGCGCCCGCAGCCGGGGGTATGTTCCGTCCTGCGGCGTTCTCGCCAGATCAAGGCGCAGACCCGGCTGCCGCGTTGGCAAAGTCCTTGACTGAAGCTCAAGGAACCAAACGGATTGACGCAGGCACGGTCGAGCAAATTAAAGCTATGGTGCCGCCGGAAGCGGTTGACCGGTTCATTCAGGTCAACGGTATCCAAGTGACGCCAAGCGACGGTATGCGTAGCGCCGTCTACCGTCCAGATGGCGGCGCGCCGCTGGCGCAGCAAGTTCAGTTCGACCCGAACGCATATGTGGCTACGGGCCAGACAGCGCGCGGTAAACCGCCGATGGTGTCGCCGATGCCTGGGTCGGCCAGCGTGCCGCTTGATCGCGTTCGCGCAGAAGCAGCGGCAGGGCGTCCGACACCTATTGAAGCGGCTGCGGTCGCGTCGGCTACCACTACGGCTACTAAGGCTGCGGAGCTTAAAGCAGAACAGGCCAAGAAGTTGTCGGCCAAACTTCAGGTGTCTACGCTGCTGCAAAAAATTCGCAACGCATACGAGACGCTGAACAAAGCCGAATCAATTGTGTCAGATGAGCGCGGCGCGTTTGCAAACGTATTTGACTATCTATCCACGACAGGGACGGGACGTGAAATCCAGCGCGCGCTCGGCACCTCGGCCAACAAGTCGCTGAACGAAATTACCGGCGCGCGTAAACTGCTGGCCACGGCAATCAAAACCGCTGCCGGTATGTCCGCACAGGAAATGAACTCGAACGTCGAATTGCAACTGACGCTAGACGCGCTGACCGATCCAACGCAGGGCTACGAAAGTGTAATCAGCCAGATCGACACGTTGGAACAACTGTACGGCACCGGTGGCGTTCAAACGCCTGTTACATCTGCCGGTCGCCAGACGCCGGTAATTCCAACTTTGACGCCGGAACAGGTACGGGCCAACCCTAGCATCAAGCGTTGGAGACGCGCGGACAACGGAAAGGTCATGACCCGGCCATGAAACAGAACGATCCTTACGCCGGGCTAGGCACTTACGAACAGGGCGGCGCAGACCCTTACGCAGGGCTGGGTACTGTTGAAAAAACAATGCCGCGCACCAAAGCCGCGCCGCCTGCACCCGACGCATCGGCGGCCCAGTTGGCCGGCGTTGTTTCTGGCGCGGTTTCGCCATACGCAACTATTGCCGGCATGGGTGCAATGGCGGGCGCGCCTTTTGGTGTCGGCGCTCCGCTGGGTGCTGCTGGCGGCGTTTTGTCGTTGGGTTTGGCTGATCTTGGCACCGGCCTTTACAACGCCGCCACGCCGCTGTTTAATGGCGCGCGCGTTCGTCTGCCATCAGAAATCATTCGCTCACAACTTCAAAACGTAGGCGTGGGGCGCGCGCCGCAAACGCCGGGTCAGGAAGTGCTGTTTCGCACCGCTGAAGGCGCGGCAGGCGCGTTGAGCGGCGCTTCGGCACTAGGCACTATGGCATCCCGCGCGGCCCCCGGCGTTGCTCGGAACGTCATGCAGGCGATGGCCCAAGCGCCGCTGGCACAGACTGCGGCTGGCGCGGCGGCTGGCGGTGTTCCAGCAGCGGCGCGCGAATACGGCGGCGTAACTGACCCGCTGGCGCTTGCGGCTTTGTCGCTGGGTGCTGGCGGGTTGGCAGGCGCTGCTGCAACACCGCGCCCGGCAGCGGTCACACAGCAACAGTTGGTTGACAGAGCAAGAACGGCTTACGCCAACGCCGAACAAGCGGGCGTGCAGTTTGAACCTACATCAATCACTAATCTCGGCGCGAATATTCTTACATCGCTATCAACGCACCCAAGAGTTCAGTTTCATCCAGGTCTACACCCGCGTGTAGCGACGGTGCTGACAGCCATAGAAACAGCCGGGCAAAACGCCTTAACATCGGGAACGCCGATTTCGTTTTCAGAACTTGAACTGTTGCGCCGCCTCGCGCGGACAGCGGCCAACACACCTGACAGAGATCAGCGCCGATTAGTTGGCACGATCATTAACCAGATTGACAGGTTCGTTGATGCACCGCCGGCTAACGCCGTTGTATCTGGAAACGCGCCGGGTGCGGCCACCGCTATTAGAGAAGCCCGTCGAGCATGGCGGCAAATGAGCCAAGCTGACGTTTTTGATACTATGGTCGAACGCGCTACCAACTCCGCGCAAGGTTTAAACTCCAAGTCTTTGCAAGCGCAGGCCCGTTCTATTGCAAACAACCCCAACCGTATGCGCGGGCTAGACCCAAATCTTCAGGCACAAGTCAGAAACTTGGCTCAAGGCAGAGGTGGTCTTTCCACGCTGCAAGGTTTGGGCAGTTTTGCGCCTTCTTTAGACGCCAAAAACGTAATGAATTACGTGCTCGGGGCTGGCACTGGCGGGGCTATTTACGCTGGCCAACCCGCTCTGGGCGCGCTCGGTGTCGGTCTAGGTGCTACGGGTCTGGTGTCCAAAGCTGCGGCTAACCGCATGGCATTGAATCGCGTAAACGCTATGGGGTCACAAGCCAGAGGGACACCCGCTCGTCAGATTCCTTTCGCGCCTTTGGCCGCTGCGGCAGGGCAAGAAGCTGTTCGCGGTAGCGGCGGTATTACCGTGACGCTGCGCCCAGACATTAAAGACCCAAACAAACGCGCCTCTATGGGTCTTCCGCCGCTATAACCAAGGAAAGTACGCCGTGACGACCATCGACCAGACCGAAGCGCGGCTGAACACGCATGAGGAAGTGTGCGCTCTGCGTTATGAAGGCATCTGCGCGCGATTGAAACGCTTGGAGAACATCGGCGTGGGCGCGGCGGGTACGATCATCATGCTGCTGGTCACTATCGTAATGAAGATCAGCTAACCACCGCGGTCTGAAAGACTGCTCTGAGGGTGATGTATGGCAGTCAATCAGTACGACGTTGATCCAGAACAAGATGCTAAAATAGCGGCTGCTGCGGTCGAGCATGGTAGTCAGAACATGGCCGCCCTCGCCTTGGGGATGAGCCGGGCGGCTGTGCAGAACGCCTGCCGCCGTCATGCGGCGCGGACAGCCGCTGTTTTATCGTTCGACACGCCCAAGGCAGACCCACTGCCGCCGTTTGATCTGCCGTTCGCAGAGCGGCTGGCGTTGATGAAGAAGCGCAACGCGCTGCGGATCGCACACGCGCAGGCGCAAGCTTGGCAGACCGTGCGGATACCGATCAAAGGGCCTTACGCCATCTGCTGGTTTGGCGATCCGCACCTCGACGATCCGTACTGCGATCTGGTCGGCTTCGAGCGTGACGCCACCATCTGCGCTGAAACCCAAGGGCTGTACGGCGCCAACGGTGGGGATAGCATCAACAACTGGGTGGGTAAGTTGGAGCGCCTGTACGGCGAACAATCCGCCACGGTGTCAGAAGGCTGGGAACTGGTCGAGTGGGCGCTGAAGCATCTGGGCGTCAACTGGCTGGTGTGGATTCTGGGCAACCACGACACCTGGAACTACGGCAAAAGAATCTTCGACGGCATGAACACCGAACGCATCCTGATGCGCGACTGGGACGCCAAGCTGCAACTGGTTTCGCCGTGCGGCGGTATCACCCGGGTCTGGGCGCGGCACGACTTCAAGGGCCACTCGATGTACAACGAGTTGCACGGCCTGAAGCGGGCGGCGATGATCGACGAACACGCCGACATCTACGCTGCGTTCCACCGGCACACGTTTGGCACCGGCCAGGGCGAGTTTGCTGGCGGGCGGCGCTACACGCTGGTGCGCGCCAAGGGCTATAAGGAGTTTGACGACTACGCGCTCAAGGGCCAGTTCGCAGAACAGCGCAGCGGACAGTCAGTGGTCACGGTCATCACGCCGCGCGACGGCGCTGCCCCGGCGGTCAGTGTGTTTGAGGACGTGCAAGAAGGCGCGGCCTTCCTGACGTACAAGCGCAGAAAGGCTGGTCTATGATCGACCTCTTGTGGTATTACACCTTCCGGTACGGAAAACGCATGGGCGCTACGCAATGAGCATTGTCCTTAATCCCCGGTCTATCTCGCGCCTTACGGACGTGCATCCTGACTTGGTGCGCGTCGTCCACCGCGCCGCTGCCTTGTCCAGTCTGGATTTCACCGTGCTGGAGGGGTGGCGCAACTTGGACCGGCAGAAGCAGTTGCTGGCGCAAAAGGCCACTAAAACGCTCAATTCGCGCCACCTGACCGGCCACGCCGTCGATCTGGCACCGATGATCGGTGGCAGCGTGTCGTGGGATTGGCCGCTGTACCACCGGCTGGCCAAGGTGGTGAAGGCCGCTGCGGCGCATGAAAACGTCCCCATCACTTGGGGCGGAGATTGGAAGACCTTTAAAGACGGCCCACATTGGGAACTACCGTGGAAGCAATACCCGTTAGGAGAGTGACATGAACATGATTTCTTGGGCTTTAAACCGGCTAAAAGAGCCTAGCACCTACGCCGGCGTTGCCAGCCTCGCGCTGGCGCTGGGTCTGACGGATGTGCAGTGGCAGGTGATCTCCGCTGCGGTTGCAGGTTTGGCTGGCGTTGCCGCTATGTTCCTGACGGAAAAACCCGAAGCGTGATCAAAATCCTGACGCTCTTGCTGTCGCTGCTCGACCGCGTTTTTACCGAATGGGGAAACGCCAAGTTGCGGACGCAAGGGCGTCAGGACGCGCAGGAGCAACTTGATGCAAACGTTGCTAAGGCAGAGGTCGCTATGGATGCTGACGATCCCGCTCGTCTTGACCGGCTGCGTGACAGGTTCGACCGCGCTCGTCGGTGACTATTGCCGGATAGCCAAACCTATTGGTTATGACAGTCGGACCGACACCGCTGAGACGGTGAAGGAAATCGAAGCACACAATTCTAAGTGGGCTTGTGTGTGCGATAGGGATTGCCCAAAGTAGTTACACCCCGATATATTCCAGCAATCGTTTTACGGCCTTGATGTCCTCTGCGTAGGTCTCCGCATCGTCCGGGTGAATGTAACGCTGTGTGGAAATTTGTTCCAAAATAGACAGCGTCTCCTCAAGCCACGCGCGGGCGATACCGTCCAGCGTCTCTGCGTCGATTTCAATCATCATTGGTTTTCTCCTGTTTGTGCCAGACTGTCCCGCCAGCACTCCAAATACCAGATAGCCTTGCCGATCTCCTGCACCGTGGCGTCCTTATGCCCGGCGCGGCTTAGATACTTCAGCGCGTTGCCGCGGCAGTAGCCGGCAAACTCCTCTGGCGATAGCTTGGCCTGGAGGTAGTCAATCGTCTGGATGCCGCCGACCTTGTAGTGGTCGGGATTGACTGCGTCCGTCATGCGCCCAGCCTCGCCATCAGTTCAGCGCGCTCCCGCGCATTACGCAGCATGGCGTACCGCTGGTGCAGGCGGCGCACGATTCCGATGCGGCGGCGTGTTGCCATCTCGTCGTCCAGCAGGCGCTTGACCTCGTCCTCTGACATGGATGTGAGCGTCGCGGCCAATGACCGCCAATCAACCTTGTTCATTCTTCAGTTCCTCCATCGCAATGTCTGACACGGCACGCTTTTCGTGAAGGGCCGCCCAGATGCGTTCGTCAATTGTTTTTTCGGTAATCATCACATAGACCCACACCGCGTGGGGCTGGCCGCCGCGGTGCAGGCGTCCGACCGTCTGCTCGTACAACTCCAGCGACCACGGCAGCGACACGAACACCATGTGGCAACCGCCGTGCTGAAGGTTCAGGCCGTGGCCGGCGGACTTCGGGTGGATCAGCAGCAGTTCGACCTTGCCCTCGTTCCACCGTTCGATCACGTCCTTGTCTTCGATGGTCTGGGCGTGCGGGAAGCGCCGGCGCAATTCGGCCAGTTCCTCCTGGTAGTTGTACACCACGATGGTGTTGGCGCGCTGGTTCTCGTCCAGCAGTTCCTCTAGCCGGTCGAACTTGTGGCTGCTGAACCAATGCACCGGCAGCGGCCCCTCGCGGTTGTAGATGAAGCCTGACGCCATCTGTTGCAGCTTGGTCGTCACCGACGCGGCGTTCTGGGCGATCACGCGGTCGTCGCCAAACTTGACGACGTAGTCGCGCTTCATCTTCTCGTATGGCCCGCGATCCGCAAGGTTGACCCGCGTCTCAACGACATGGCACGGCGGCAACTTGTCCTTGTAGTCGCCTGGGTCAAGCACGAACGTCGCCGGCTTGATTCGTTCCATGACCTGTTCCAGCGCGCCGGGCGCCGGCGTCCACCGGCCGAAGTCGCGGTTAACGCAGTGGAAGTACTGCTGGAGGAACGCGCCCTTGGCACGGCCCAGCAAGCCTTGGTCAATGATCTTGCACTGACCGAACACATCCTCAAGGCCGTTCGACGTGAACGACCCGGTCAGACCCCACCGTATTGCCATCGTAGACATAAGTTTCTCCAGTGCTTTGAACCGCTTTCCGCTGGGGTTCTTCAGCCGCGTCAGTTCGTCGAACACGACGCCGTCAAAGCCTGACAAATCTTTGAGCTTATCAAGGTTGTCGTAGTTGATCACGACCACTGCCGCACCACTGTCAAGCGCCGCTTTACGCTGCGCCGGGGTGCCGACCGCCAGCGCCGGCGTGATGCTAGACCACTTCGGGGCTTCGACCGGCCACACGTCCGTGCAGACGCGCTTGGGCGCGACCACCAGCCACCGCTTGACCAGACCGTCGTTCAGCATCGCCTGCATGGCTGTGAGCGTGATCGCGGTCTTGCCAGCGCCCACCGGCGCCAAGATCATCGCGCGGTCGCGCTCGTACAGAAAGTCGGCGGCGTCGTCCTGGTAAGGGCGCAGTCTCATGGCGCGCAGTCCATCACCGCCGCTACGAACTGCGTTGCCGTTTCAGCGTCAAGGCCGTTTCCGTAGGCGCGCAGTCGTCCCACGCGGCTGGCAGCCGCATCAGCCAGCGGGAATGTGCCGGGTTCAACCGGCCTCCACTTGTCATCCCGGCAGTAGAGCCAGTCAGCAGCGTTCCGTCCGAGCATAGGCGCGCTGCCCCGTTCGTCTGCGCGGCGGCGTGAGTAAGTTTGTCCGTCCGAGTTGAATTGATCACACTTGGAGCCGCGCCGTCTTTCCAATCCCTCGCATTTGGTGTCGGCCAACCCGATACGCTCATCGCCGCCATTTCCGCCAGCCCCCGCACAATCCCACCCATCAGCGGTTCGCCCTTCCGGTCGCCGCTTCTGCTGGACTGCCCGCCCGTCATGGTGTTCGGCGTCGGCCAGCCCGCTAACACTGCTCCGTGGTTCAGCGTAATATTCTTCGTTGCAAAGTCTTGAGATGGTTGGCGAACGCTGTCGTTGGTGGTCGGCGTCGGCCAGCCCGCCAGATAGGTCGCTGTTGATGGCAGATCGTCCAGCCGTCCCTTCCTCGCGATTTCCGCTTCGCAGCCTTCCGCCGTCCTCGACCCCTTGTCGCCGTCCGTCGAGCGGGGCGTTGGCCAGCCCTGCAAAATAAAGACGCTGGCGGATGTGCGCGCCGCCGAAGCCCGCAGCGCACAAATCTGCCGCCCCAAAGGCGTAGCCCGCGCTTTCCATGTCAGTTGATACAAGATCGAGCCAGTCGAGCGCGCTTGCAACCTGTTCGCCAAGGACGATTGCAGGGCGGCACTGGCGGATGAGATTGAACCAGGTGGGCCAGAGATGACGCTCGTCAGCGAAGCCTTCTTGCTTGCCTGCGGCGCTAAACGGCTGGCAAGGGCAACTTCCCGTCCAGACGGGGCGGTCGTCGGCCCATCCGGCTCGGCGCAGGGCGTGGCCCCAGACGCCAATCCCGGCGAAGAAGTGACACTGGTCGAAACCAAGAAGGTCATCAGGTTGAATTTCCGTGATACTGCGCTCATCAACTTCACCTTTCGCCAAGTGTCCTGCCGCGATCAGGTTCCTGAGCCATTGCGCGGCGTATGGGTCTATCTCATTGTAGTATACTGTCATTTTATTTTCCTTTCCCAACCATCCACGTCCTCTTTCGACCACAGCAATGCGTAGTTCTGGTTCATCTCGGCCATGTTTTCGGCGAATATTTCTTGCAGCGGCGACAGCCGCCCGCCGGGCTTCTTCAGTTCCACGAACCACGTCTGGCCGTTTGGCAGGCAGGCAATGCGGTCAGCCACGCCCCGCTGCGTCACGCTGCGAAACTTGTAGCTATACCCGCCCAGTGCCTTCACGCGCTTCACGAAGTGCGCTTCGATTTCTTTCTCGGTCATGGCGTTACACTATGGGTGCAAACATTCTGTTGCAAGGGCCAAACAAAAAGAAACCCCCGGCGCAGTGAGGCACGCCGGGGGTTTCACAATCAACTGCGCTGGTTTGGGGTGCGCCGTTGACCGATGTCTATCACCTTACCGGAGGGAGTATCAATGTTTTCCACCATCCGGCGAAGGTCGGATTTCGAATAAGCCCGCGCAATCTCCGGTGCTGCGAAGATATGTCGCTTGGTGGTGAAGTCAGACGACGCCAGCCGCCCGCAGTCCAGCCAGCCGGCTTCCTTCAGCGCGTGCAGCAGCGCCGCCTGCGGCACCTTCACGCCCGCCGGAACCTTGCTGTCGGCGACCAAAAAGTCGCACAACTTGTGGAACGGCCCGCCGATGACGCCCAGCGAGAACGGCCCGACGCGCAGGCGCATCATATCGACCAGGTAGCTCTCGGCTACACTCATGCCCTGTTCGACCATGTTCAGCTTCCACTCGGTCACCGGCGGCGCCGCGGCAGCGCCGAACGCCGACACATCGCGCAAGTGCAGCCAAGCTGCGATCTTCTCATAGCCGCCGGCCTTGTACCAATCCCACAGCGCGTCGGCCTCTGGCTTGGTCATCCGCGGTGCGCGTGACCACACGCAGAACCAGCGGCGATCCTGCGTCGGCAGCGTGATCGGCAGCGGGTCGTTTGTGAACGCCACCACCTGAACCCGGTTCAGCATCTCGTAGGGGTGCAGGCCCTTGCGGTTGATGACCAGCGTCTCTGGCGGCGCGGCGATGATCGGCTTGAGCTTGTTGGCCAGCGCCCGGCGCTCCTTCGCCTCCGGTTCGCGCAGTTCGTTCAGGATCAGAACTTCAGCCTCCAGGTTGTATCCCCACTGGCTGTTGATCTCGCCCGTCTCAATAATCGACCGGTTGTGCTGGTGCTTGCCGCCGATGGCCCACAGGAACGGCGCCCACATCGTGTCCTTACCGCTGCCTTCGTCGCCGCCGTGCAGCACGGCGTGGTTGATCTTGATGTTCGGATTCTGAACTTTATAGGCCATTACGTTCAGAATATGATCAAGCTCGGACGGCTCCTCAATCAGACTGCGGCAGTGATTCAGCCACGGCGTGATCTGTGCGTCACTGACGTATAGCGTGGCGCTCATGTCGGGGCGGGCGTTGACCCAGCGGTTGCCGTAGACCATCCCGTCACGCGCCACCAGCACGTCCTCGCCGGCGGCGTAGGTGATGCCGGTGAGCGCCTTGGCGCCAAACTCCTGCCGGCGTTCGTCGTAGTAGACCGACGCAGCCACTTGCCGTTTGTTGTTGTGGATCGACCGGCAATCGACGTGGCGGAACAGTGCGTTGAAGACATGGCGCGGCACTTCCTGGCGCGTCACCATGTCGAAGTAGCTGTCGTCGGACTGCACGTAGGCGAAGCGGTCAAACCACTCGGTCTTGGTCAGCCGCCCGGCTTCCTTGCGCTCGACTTCCCTGACGGTGATCGCGGCCTGATCCGGGAACGCTTCGGTCGGTGAGATTTTTTCAGCCATCAGCCGCATCCGTTCGGCGATCAGTTCGTCCCGCAGCCCCGGCGTCACGGTCGGCCCGCCGTTCTCCGACACCCACTGCAAGAACGTCGTGCTGGTCAGGTGCTGGCAGTGGCCGTGATAGCAGCAGTAGGAGCGATCCAGCGGCTTGTAGCGGCCCTCGATGCTGCCGTCTGTATGTTCGGCATGGTTCGGGCAAACGACGCCGCACCAGCCCTCGTTGTTGACCCGCGACAGCACCATGCTGTTGTCCGACAGCCACGCCAGCACGTTGTCTTGGCCGGTGTCGCGTATCTTGATGCTTCGGATCTCGGCGGTGTCCGATTCGGGCGGCACGACGCCCAGCGCCTGGCACACGTCGTCCAGCGTGTACTCGCGGTCTGGGTGGAACTCGACCAGCCGCGCCTCGAAGTTGCCCCTGCCCCGCTTCAGGTTGACGCTGCCGGGGATGCGGCAGTTGCGGACGGCGTTGGTTGCGCCTGGGTCAGTGTAGCCCGCGTCAGCGATGGCGGTGATGGCCGCGGTGAAGTCTGCCTTGGACGGCTGCTCGTTGAAGGCGTAGCCCCACTGGAACGATCCTTCGGACGTTTCCATGATCCACGTCGGGGCCAGCGGCGGCGTCTTGGACTTGGTGCCGATGTCGTCCAGCATCATGAACAGGACATACTCGACGTTCTCGGACTTGGCCGATGGCTTGCCATCCACGAAGCGGTCAACGATGAACGCCCCTGTGTTGACATACCATGCGTCGCCCGGCTTGATGTTGGCCTTGGCCGGCAGGAACGACGGGAAGGTCGCCTTCGGCACCCCATCGCCGTGGTAGATCATCTCGCCGTTCACCAGCGTCGGCTTCTGCTTCAGCAGCAGCGCCGTCTCGCCTGTCTCGAACGCCAGCTTGCTGACGTATTCGATGAATTTAATGCGATCCTCACTCATCGCAGTTCTCCTATTTCCCGTAGCGTTGCATGATAGCCACTTCCGCGTTCAGCGGCAGGCCAGCGGCCCAGAGCGGCGGTGTACACATGATCTTGACCAGCGCGGCGGCGGCGTCCTCGGCGGTGCTGGCGTCGGTCTCCAGCACGATTTCGTCGTGGACGTGCAGCACTACGTCAAACCCTTCTTCCTCCAACCGCCGCAGCGCGTGCCGCAGCAGATCGTTGGCGATGGCCTGTGTGATGTTTTCGCAGGCCAGACCGCGCCACAGGCGGGCGCGGGGCCATTCCTTTGCGTCGGCGGCGGGCTTCCACGCCGCTTTGGCGTAGGTGATATTGCCTTCCTCATCAAAGCGGGCGAACGGGTAGCATAGCACACGGCGTGACGGCAGGGCATACCAAAGATGCTGCTTGTCGTACAAATAGGTCACGCGCCCGGCGCTGATCTCTTGGCCTGGGTGGCGCATGGCGCCGGTGTACGCCCGCTCCAGCCCCGTCCAGTAGTTGACCGACCACGGGTTCGCCCGACGCCAGCCGTCCACCATCTTGCGGCTGTCGCTCTCGGTCAGGACGACGTTGTAGATGCGGCCCATGCTGGCGAAGGCACCGACGCCGCCGGCGAAGCCGCAAGCCAACTCCTGCACCTTGCCGATCTGGCGCTGGTCTTTGTCCACATCCTCATAGCGGACATGGAAGGTCGCCGCGGCGTTGTGCTTATACACGTCCTCGCCGCGCGCGAAGATGCCCAGCTTCTCGGCGCCGCTGTTGGTGTTCGACGCCCAGGGCGTCACCCGCGCCTCGATGGCGGCCCAATCGGCCACCACCAGCCGCTTGCCTTCAGGGGCCATCAGCGCCGGGCGCAGCATCCCCTTCAACACGTCCGTGATCCGGCGTCCGAACTGCGGCACGATCTTGTGACCGCGCACCATCGCCTGCCGTGTTAGTGCAGGGTCGTCGGCACATCGTCGTGGGAAATTATGAACTTGAAGTCCAAATGATGAAGCGCGGCCTGTAGCACTACCTCCAGCGAATACGAACGCTCCTCTAACTCGTTGATCCTCATCGTCTGAGAGCGCAGCCGCGCGCGCAAACTTTGCAACTGACGACGCCCATAGGTCGTCTGCACATTGGATAACTTCAGCGACGATGGCCGGTACTTCATCAGGGTTTTCCTCTGCCAGAGCCAACAGGTTGAAGCGGACGTTCTTGTCGATGGATAGCTTGGGTTCGCCGTCCTTGTAAACCGTCGCCAGTTTGAGCGCCTCCGGCCCGACGCGATCCAGCACCCACGCCCGCATCTTGGGGCTGCGGACGGACGTGATCTCGCCGCCGGTGGCCTCCTCAACCGTCTGCTGGATGTCGGTTGACTCGGCGTCGGCGTAGCCCACGGCGGCCAGCGCCAGCGGGCGATCCAGCAGCACGCCGCGGTCGTTGATCCGCTCGTTGGTGTGGTAGTCGCGCAACTCATCAGCGGACAGTTCACGCTGGGCCTGGGCGATGGCCCGCATGGCGCGCACGTCCTGTTCGCAGTAGGCGACCATCTCGGCCATCAGGCCGGGGTCGTCGCGGAAGGTGCCGTCCGCCTGCGGGATCGACAGCAGCCTGATCAGTTGCGCGCCGCGGTGATCTTTTTTCATGGACGCGCCAGCGAACCGGCCCACATCCTCCAAGCTGCCCGGCGCGCAGTTGACGCGGGCTTGTGCTGCGGTGCAGTAGAACTGCTCCAGCGCGTAGTCGATCTGTAGGACGTACCAGAATACCAGACGCTCGAACGCGGCGTTGTGCGCCCTGATCTGGCCGGTGTGGTGGCGCACGTCAGCGGGAAACGGCTGGTCAGGCGTCCACGTCCGCACGTCATCATCATCGAAGGCGTAGGACATACACAGCACGTCGGTGCTGGCGTCCTGCGCGTAGTTGTAGACGCCCTTGGCCGGCAGATCACAGCGGCTGCGCGTCTCGAAATCGAGCCATAGGATGCTCATGACAATTCCCCCGCTGAGTTGAAGGACTCAATGCGCTCGGTCAGGATGACGGCGCGGGTTTCCTTGCTGCGCGGCTGGTATGTGCCTTTCCAAGAACTGTCGATGCCAATGTTGCGGGCCACGTTGGTGCTGTCCGCGCTGGACAGCGGCAACTTAGAAAAGATCGCCGGGTTCAACATCCGCAGCCCATGCAACTTGCACACGGGGCGGTTATCGTCGTCGCATATGGCGCCGATGGCCTGCGTAGCGCGGCCCAAGAACCGCCGCGGCGTGGACACGTCCCACTCACCGCTCGACCCTATGCACACACGCGGCCACTCGCGCGACAGACGGCGCAGACGTTCGATGCTTTCGTTGATGTGCCAGACCACGGCGCCTTGATGGCGTGGGAAAGGCCACTCAGCGGCAAGCTGGTCGTTCTCCTCTTCGCTGCCTTCGATCACATCAGGCACAACCGCAAAGTCAAAGCCTGGATGGTTACGCCAATAGCCGACCCATGCGTAATAGTCTGGCCAATGCACACCGCCGCCTTGCTTCCAGAACGTGAACGCGCCGTTGTCCAGCGCAAACGATTGGCAAATTTCGGCGGCCAAGTTCATCTGCTGCGTGGCAGCAAACGACACAAAGGCATGGCGCGCAGTCCACACTTTGATCGCGCAGGTGTCAGGCGTGATCGGGCCTCCATGATAGTGGATCATTCCCGAACCCACTTCGCGTAAAAGCCTTCCAGCGGGCGGCTGATGTCAACCGCAGCGGCGCGCATATCCAGCCCGATCCGTTCGGCCAAATCTTCGCCCCACGACAGTTGTTCCGTCAGAACCGAATGGTCAAACTTTTGAAGATAGTCAGCAAGCGATTGTTTGCGACCATCCGCGCTCATCACATAGCTGTCTGCTTGCCACCACACCACGACTTGCCACGTATGGCCGTGCAAAACACCGTCGCGGCTGTAGTGGGCGGCGCTGATAACGCCGGACACACCTGTAAATTTCATTTGGATGCCTCACTTCATCCGCTACTAGCCGGGGCGGCCCAACCCGCCCCGGCGTTCGCTGCCCAGTTTACGAACGGCGCCGACGGCGCGGTGCGTCTTCAGCCGGGGCTTCCGCTGCCTCGGCGTCTTCCTCCGCCGAAGTTGCGTCCATGCTAACCCACTTCACAATGTCGAAGATCGGCGCATAGATTTTACCATATTTCTTGTGCATGTAATGTTGGCTCTTCAAGCTCACTACCGGTACAGGCTTGGTCTGATCCTTGTCCACCTGTTCAGCGATAGCCATGCCCAACGCATTGACGGCGCGCTTGCCGCCGACGCTGGTCGCACTGTAGCGCGCTTGTAGACCTTCATCATGCCCATTCGTGCAGGCCAGCGTCATACCAACTTGCACTTCCCAGCCCTTTTCAGCGCCAGCAGGGGCAGGGCCAATTTCTGGCAACGGTTCGTTCACGCTCACCATCTTTTCAGCAAGCACTTCACCCTCTCCCCAGGCGATGTAGCCGTGGACGAAGCTGAACGGATTGACGGCCCACAAGCTGTCATCTTCAATTTCGAGCGACTCGGCGCCGAACACCCAATGGCCTGTCTTATCGCATTTAATTATCACCATGTTACTGGGGCCAGAGACAGACCGCAGCGCGGCTGCAAGGGACTTCACAGACGGCAGATTGGAGCCGCCAAACTTGGTAACTTCGTTCATTGTCGTACCTTTCCTTACTGGATTTTGGCCATCGCTTTTTTCAACGTGTGGCCGATTTGCAACACTGCGGGCCGGGGGTCATTCCCCGGTGCCAGAGTGCTACCACTGGAGACGGCGACCACCAGGTCAGCCGGCAATTCGATCTTCAATTTCTTCAGCATCTTTTCAGCCACCGCCGGCGAAATGATTTTTGACGTGAACGTCTCTTCAACATCAAAATGCTTTTGCAGCATACGGTACGCATCAGTTTCGTTCGTCCACTGGCGGGTCGCGCGCTTCGGCACCAGCTTCCAATCACCCACCGGCTTGCCCTCACTGAGCATCTGCAAGGCCAGCGCCTGCAAGCCAGAGATGAAATCTTCCACCAGCGGCACCTGATCCAGATAATGCGCGATCTGATCCACCGGCAGCGCGTCCAGCTTGGTCGCCAGCAGACGGTCTACAGCGCCGGTCATCACCGGGCAGACAGGCTTGGCGGTGCACCATTTGCAGTGGTCGCCGGCCTTCAGCGGTGCGTCAGGTTTCAACGCGCGCGTCACAGCCGCCTTCAGGTCAGCCTCGAACGCCTTGATCCGTTCGACCGTGGTCACCCACCGCTTAACGCTGGGCGGCTGCACAATGATCAGTTCAACCTCCTCCACGCCCTCGAACACCCACTTCGTTTCGGGCGTCCGCATCGCGGCGGCGGCATAAAAGAGCAATTGCGCGTTTTCCTCCGCGCCGACAGGAATTCCATCGCCGAACTTCCAATCCAGCACGACAGCGCGATTGCCAAGGCGGCCCAGAAAATCAGTACTACCAAAAACATCAGGCAGATAATCACCAAACCCCACCCGGCTTTCGACAGCATACTCCATCCTCCCTTCGGGGTCGATCTGATCCAGCGCGGCCAGCGCCGGGCGCAGCTTGCGCTCGATCAGGTCTTCATCCAGCACTATGCCCTCATGGGTACGCCCCAGATAGGTTTCCGGCGGGCAGTGCTTGTCCAGCACGTCCGCGATTGTGTCGTGCAGGAGCGTCCCCTCATTGGCGTAGCTGCTGCTGGGGCTGGGCGGCATTCTGTCCACCAGCGCCACGCTGCCTGGGCAGGCGATGACGCGTTTGGCGGTTGACCCGCCAACAATCTTACTGTGTTGCATCGTTCACTGTCCTTTGTTTGGGTGGGTTGTATGGCACGTCAAACTTTGTGCTGCAATGGTCATTCGCATGACCAAACTTCGGTGGACTTCTTGAGCCGTGGCCAGCCCTGATCGACGGTAAATGACCGTTCCTCAAACAGCAGATTGTTCGTCGGCACGATGGTCAGCCTGTCGCCCGTGGTGCGGATGAACATAAACTCCTTGCCCTGTGACGGGTCGTGCGTGAACGCATCGCCTTGCGGCACCGCGGTAAACAGATACTCGCCCGTCTCGCCGCTCTTGATGCTGACGCGCAATCCGTCCAGATAATCATAGATCAACAGCGCGAAGTCGCGCCCGTAGCAGTCCCAGATTTGCGCCTGTTTTAGCGTCCAATCGGTGCAGGCTGGCTGGGCGCTGAATGCCAGCGCATTGGGCGGCAAACCGCGATAGAAGGCGCCGCACTCCAGCATGACGTGACAGCCCCACGCCCGGCTTGGGTGGCTGTGCAGGCCAAACCAGACAGCCGGTTCATATCCGGCGCCTTCCTCGCGGATGAACGACTGATCAACCCACACGTAATAGTGGCGGGGTAGCGATGCGCTTGAGCTACTCATGGCTGCTGCTCCCGGTTAAGGTTGGCGGCTGACCTGGCGTTACCGTTGGCCCGCGCCTGTTCATAGATAGGCCGGCGGTGTTTGCGTAGGGCCTCGCTGAAACGGTACACGCTCCCCCAGCCGTACATGTGGGCAAGCTCCCCCAGTGTCAGGCTGTCGTGAGGGTGTCCGATTGCGGGCAGGGTGGGCGCGGTGCCTGGCGGGCGTGGCGGATGGTTTGTGCGGCCCTTAGGTGCCTCTTCCTTGGCCATGCGCGCCTCTACAGATGCGACTTGCGACAGGTGCGCCCGGATCCGTTCATTCGCGACGATCGGCACCCGGCGCCCGTCATCGTACAACCAAAAAAATCGGCGTTCATGAATGATCGGACGGCGGTTCATGATAGCAGCCCCTGCGCGGTGCACGTCTGGCGCAGATGGTGCGGTGCATAACCCAAGCGCCGGGTAGCAACCCCGTATTCGGCACATAGGGCCGCAATGCGCGCGTCTAAGGCGCGGGTGGCGCTGTAGAGCCGGTCATGCTCTGCAAGGGCCGCAGCGGCGTCCTGCAGTATGTCGCGCTCTAGGCGCGGTGATGTTGCGTTGTTCATCTGTCATCCTCTATCAGTAAGGCCAGCGCCAACAGCGCCAGCGCGATCAAAAGCCCGACCATGCTAAATGTCATCATCACGGGCAGCCATCATGGCGTCATACTGGCGCCACAGCTTGGCAATGTCGGCCTGGGCCTCTGTCAGCCGTTCGGCCAGCACAAGGGATAGTTCGCTGTCATGTTTGGCCGCATCTAGCAATGCCAGCGTGGGCAGGGTGCGAAGGTAGTTTCGATCATTCAGTTTCATGGTTCAAGCTCCCTTTGTCTGTTGCTCAATAATGTCTGCAATGCGCCCATAACTCTCTGCAAGCTGCAGCTTGCGGCGTTCATCGCTGGCGGTGTCGCACCATTGCGCCTCGCTGTAATGGGCGGCCTCGGACGCGCGGTAGAGGCGCGCGGCCTCAATGGCGCCATGCGTGGCGATAGCGTTTGCGGCTATTTGTTGCGCTGTCATTCCGCTGACTCCCCGTCGCGGTAGTCTGCAATCTGATGCTGCGCGATTTCGTACCAGTTCACATCATTGATGAACGCCAGCGCATAATCCAGCACCATCTCGGAACCCTGCTCTGACAGCAAATCTTCCGCCACGCCGCGCAGCATCTGCCCCAAATCGTAAGCGTCTAAGTCGTTGTCGCTGGCGTAGTCGGCACCATCAAACATTTCGAGGTTGACGCGCCAAGTGGCGTAGTTCGTCCAGCCGTTATATTCCGTGGTCGTCATGTTGTCGTGTCCCTTCGTGTATCGGCTTGTCTCATCAGACTGTCGGGAGCCGCCCGGCAGTGACGCGCACGGGGTGCGCGTTTCGACGTTATGACTGCATATTGTTTAGCGGCTGGCGTGTGGGAAGGCGGCGGTGCGGAAGGCATCATATGCGGCGACCTTGGCCGCGAATAATTCCGCGAAATATCCCTTGCCGGAACCTTCTGACCCGCGACTAATGCCGGCGCGATCCAAGGCAGCTTGCCAATCGTTATCGGCGCGAATGGCGGCGCGATACAGCGCCCGGATGTTGTAGGTGGTCGTCATGGTATCGTTTCCCTTCGTTTAGATGATAGCGAGAATGGCAAGGCAGGCGAAAAGCGCCAGCATGGCGATTGCATCTTTCATGGCTTAGGCTCCCGTAACGTAAGTGGCGCGCAAACGATCATATACCTTATCCGCCGATTTGCGCGTGCTGGCGGATTCCAAAGCAATAATCTGAAACTTGATATTGCCGAACACATCCCGGCTCACTTCCTCTAAAACGCGCACGATAAATCCTCGTGCGTCCGGATTGCTGTTAAGGCGCATGACGCGATTTGGCATGGCTTAGGCCTCCACGCTTGCGTTTGACGCGCGGATCATCGCAAGAATGCCGCGATACGTGTCGGCATAGACAGAGCCGGTAGCCTTGTTTGTGGGCCATGCGCGCCACATACCAGTAACAGCGTTGCGTGAAACTACGTGGCCGGCGATCACTTTGCACATTTGCATTTGCGTTTCCCTTCGTTGTTGATGCGCCCTCATATCATCCCTATCAGGCTGTGCAACATATTTTTTGACCATAGCGAGCGATTGGCTATTTAGGCGATGGATTGTCATGGGAGGGATGCAAAGCGCCTAAGATTTAGGGATGAATGCGCTCGCGATATCAAGGGGATATGCGACTCTTAGGCTATTTAGGCTATGGATTATAGTTTCCTGATAATTAAATATATGTGTAGTATATAGCTAATACGCTGTGACGCTGGCGCGCGGTGGCCCCACGCCACCATCCGTTCTGAGTGCGATTAAAACCCCATAGCCTAAACCGCCTATTTGACCCAAAAACCGCCTGTTTGGGCGCCAGGTTCGCCACTTGGGCGCAATTGTCACGCAAAGCCGTTCATGTTGCCCCTCTGGTTTGCGCTTTGCCTAAATCGCCCATGTCTGCCGATCTGCCGATCTGCCGATCTGCCGATCTGCCGATCTGCCGATCAAGCTGGCGCGCCAGGCGATTGGATTGTCACTGCCTAAACCGCCAATCGATCAGCATATGGTCGGGCGCCGGATCGCAGATCAGCATGTGGAAAATCGCCGGGCGCCGGATCGCAGATCGGCATATGGCCGCGCGCCTGCGCGTGCGCCTGCGCGTGTGCGCGTCTGCCCGCGCGTGCGGGTGGGGGGGTGGGGGCCGGCGCGCCGGTGACTGTCACGGGCACCGTCCGCAAACAATTTTTATTTTTTTATAAAATAGCAACACAGTTTAGTGCAGCCTTGCCCGCGCACCCCGCGTCATCTATTATGGCACCATGACCTTTTATTCCCTGCCGTTCGCACCCGAACGCCCAGAAGCCACCGAGGCGCGTCTGGAAGCGATCTACGAAGCCGCGCGCTATGGCCTGAAAGGCGACAGTTTGGCGTTGGCCGCTGGCCTCACCCCCGCGCAGTTCCGGCGCTTGGCTGAGTTTGATGCGCTGGTCGAGATCGCCGAAATGAAAGGCCGCGCTGATGGCGAACTGTCTGCCGCCAAGACGATGTACAACGCCGCGGCGTCAGGCGACGCCAGGGCGGCGCTGGACATCCTCAAGCACAACCACGGCTGGGTGGCCAAGCAGCAGATCGACGTAAACATCGACCAGCAGATCAGCATCACCGCGGCGCTGGAAAAGGCGCAGAGCCGCGTCATAGAAGGGCTGTACACCGTACTGCCCCGCATAGAGGACAACAACAGTGCAGCAGCCAATCTACTCAGCGCAAGACGAGATGGCTCTGATGAGCCGGCTGTGGTCGCCGGCTATCAAGGATGACCCGCTGGCGTTCGTGCTGCTGACCTACCCGTGGGGTGAGCCGGGTACGCCGCTGGAAAACTTCCAAGGGCCGCGCAAATGGCAGCGTGCGGTGCTGGCCGACATCCGCGACCACATCAAGGACAACGGCGGCAAGGTGGACTACGACACCTTCCGCAAGGCGGTGGCGTCGGGCCGCGGGATTGGCAAGTCGGCGCTGGTCAGTTGGCTGGTGCATTGGATGCTGTCCACGCGCATCGGCAGCACGACCATTGTGTCGGCTAACTCGGAAGCGCAGCTACGGTCGGTGACCTGGGCCGAGATTACCAAATGGCTGGCGATGGCCATGAACAGCCACTGGTTCGAGATCGCCGCCACACGCATCATGCCGGCCAAGTGGATCACGGAACTGGTCGAGCGCGACCTGAAGAAAGGCACGCGCTATTGGGCCGTCGAGGGCCGGCTGTGGTCGGAGGAGAACCCGGACGCCTACGCCGGGGTTCACAACTGGGACGGCGTAATGCTGATCTTCGACGAGGCCAGCGGTATCCCCGACAGCATCTGGTCGGTGTCGGACGGCTTCTTTACAGAGAACACGCCGCACCGCTTTCACGTCGCGTTCTCTAACCCGCGACGCAACACCGGCTACTTCTACGAGACGTTCAACAGCAAGCGGGCGTTCTGGCGCACGCGCAACATCGACGCGCGCGAGGTCGAGGGAACCGACAAGAACCTGTACCAGCGCATCATCGACGAGTATGGCGCAGACAGCTACCAGGCCAACGTCGAGGTCTACGGTCAGTTCCCGTCAGAAGGCGACGACCAGTTCATTCCGGTCAATCTGGTAGACGACGCCATGAAGCGGCCTAGGCTAAAGGACGAGTCGGCACCGATTACCATCGGCGTTGATCCGGCGCGGTTCGGATCGGATGCCACCGTCATCGCGGTGCGGCAGGGACGCGATATAGTCGCCATCAAGCGTCTGCGCGGCGCTGACACGATGGAGGTGGTCGGCCACGTCATCGAAGCCATTGAGGAATACAAGCCTGCGCTGACCGTCATCGACGAGGGCGGCCTAGGTGCAGGCGTGGTGGATCGGCTGAAGGAGCAGCGGTACAAGGTGCGCGGCGTCAACTTCGGCAACAAGGCGCAGAAGCAGCTTATGTACGGCAACAAGCGGGCTGAGATGTGGGGCGCCATGCGCGAGTGGCTCAAGACAGCCAGCGTGCCGAACGACCGCTTCCTGAAATCCGACCTGATCGGGCCGAAGACGAAGCCGGACAGCAAGGGGACGCTGTTCCTTGAGTCCAAGAAGGATATGAAGGCCCGCGGGCTGGCGTCACCCGACGCTGCCGACGCCATCGCGGTGACGTTCGCGTTCCCAGTGGCGCACAGAGAAGGGCGCGTTGACAAAAAACGCAGCGGCGGATATTCTCCCGGCGGAGTTGCCAATTCTTGGATGGGCAGTTAACGCAATGGCCGACAAGAAAAAGTCTGTTTCG